>OFLO01000279.1_pt1 | contig 11112 bp, 11 predicted proteins | sample 1540831 | NCBI WGS metagenome assembly OFLO01 (sample SAMEA4413049, study PRJEB24355) | metagenome | biome: human; feature: gut; material: faeces | place: United Kingdom | collected 2010 | reverse complement strand
GCTTCAATCTCTTTTCTCATAATCATCACTCCAATGTTTATATATTATTTATATAAACTCTCTCGTCTCTCTCTATTTATTAACTTCTTACAAGTCTAATATTACATGAATTTCCAAATAAATAAAGGGGTTTGTGATGCATTTCACAAATTTATCACTATTTTGGAAAATTAAGAAATATTTAATTATATAAAAGTTTAATAAGTCAGAAAATATGATAAAATGTAGATGTTCTTTAGACATTAAAAGCTTCTAACATGATACGGAATATGAGGTTCCTGTATCACATTAGAAGCTTTTTTGTTGCGGTGCTTATATTAATAATGGCATGAATGAACGCATGCTGTCTTAGCTCCAAGAATCATATAAGATATTAAATTTCAGTTCTTTGAATGTTTTTTAATTTCTTACTAATATCATCCAGTTCATTCTTCGCCTTTTTAACCCAATCTCCTTGAGCTACATTATCAAATTCACCTTTAAATTTTTTGAAATGACTACCTATATTTCACAGCTCACTTTAGATATCGAACTTGTTTCTTCAGAGTTACTTGTTATATTATCAGGTTTTATTTGATATTCAGTTTGACTCATACCTTGTATCCTCACTTGGAGTATATTGTATAGAATCTGTAAAATAAATGTTTTCTTCTTTATTTTCTACAAAGGTAAATTCTAGATTTTTTGATCCTATTGATGAACCTTTTAAATCACCATCACCTTTCAATAATAGTTTCGGAGCTTTGTTGGTTGGAATATTATATCTTTTTCGAAGTTGCTTCACATTGTAGTCATCATTACTTAATTGATACTTTGCTGAATAACTTGGCACATTCGGATTATATGAAATGTCACCATCTTTATAATCATTAATATCTTTAAAGTCACCGTATTGTACAAAAAACTTAAAGTCTTCAATTTCTTTTCTTAACTTGTCATTCGGTAGTGGCTTCGTTGGTATGATTTTATTATGTTCCATTTTCACTGGATATTTTGTATCTTTACTATGTGAATACCCTTTACTATCCTCGGTTATTTCTCTAACAACAAAATTACCTTTCGTTGTTCTAGTATTACGATTTATATAGAGAATCATTCCTCTAGATTCCATATTCCTACCATTTGTCTCAATTATCATTTTAGAGTGAATTATCCAAGTGCCTTTATCTCCTTTTTCAAACTCTTCGTCACGAAAGCCTTCTTTATCGTAAAAATCATCGAGATTCTTGGTTGGATACACATTTAATGTTTTATTAAATGTTTCTTTAATTTGAGCGTTTCGACCATTTGTTTTTGTCATAATGACATAACCTACAATCAATATAATGAGTAATACCAAACATATACCGAGCGTTAATTTCTTTGAATGAATCATCATTTCTCCACCTTATATTTTAAATACTGACTCGATCTTTAATTTATACATCTAAAGAGAAAATTTTTTTACACTTTATGAAATTTTCATTTCAAACTTCTATTAACTCTATTCAGTAGGTTTGAAATTAATACTATCAGAAAAATACACATTTTCTTCTTTATTTCTTATAAAGTTAAATTCTAGTTCTTTAGAACCTACGGATGAGCCTTTTAATCGCCATCACCTTCATACAGTTTGAAGTCATATTTACCAATTGTAAATGACGACTAGATGATATATAGTTCAAGAAACATCAAAATTCGTTAAAACATAATCAAATTTTATTATGTTCAAAACTTTATTTTCCAAAAAATAAAAAAGAAGTTAAACAAAGATTGGTTGCTTAACTTCCATTATTGAATTCATTAGTCCGATTTGACATAGATCCCGAAAAATAATGGCTAATAGCCACTTATAGTCGAAATTACGAACTATATAATTCATTTATTATTAAATAGATTATATACTTATTGTGTTTCTTAATACCTTTTTATACTTTAATATCTTGAATTTTTTCTAAATCATTACTAATATCTTTTAATTCGTCTGTGGCATTTTTCACCCAAGCCCCTTGTGCCGCATTTTTAAAATCATCTTCAAATTTTTTGAAATGACTTACCATTTGGTCAAGTAATATTTTCTCATCACTTTTCAGCTTATTTTGATGATCATGATGCATACGAACATGTTCAGGCGCAATAACCTCACTAATCTGTTCTTTTTCCTTCATTTGTTCCAATACTGCTAAATCTGGTAAACCACTAAAATCAAGTCCCACGCTTATTCATCTCCTTCAATTCTGTCAGATTGTTTTAGATATTCTCTTCTTAACTCATCTTTATAATCTTCTAATTTCATTTCGTGATGTCGGATACGTTGATTCGTTTCTCTATCGAAAGATTCTATAATACGTGTCATCCTGATCATAGCGTCTTCACTATAATTCATTTTATGTTTGAGATATAAGAAATGATCATACATTTGTTCACATTTCCTGCGTGTTTGATGTCTTAATTCATCAAGTTGATTGAATGCATCATTCAATTGCTTTCTTTCTTCATCATAGGCATTTTCAAGTTCATTAATATTTTTATACGTAGTAAACATTACATCATCCCATCAATCTGGCTCGCTAACATTTGGTCATTAGAAACAATTGCTTCGATACTCTGTTTAATTTTTGCGATATAGCCATTACAATTTTTATAAACATCATTTAATTTCTTTATCTTATCATCAATTTTTCTTTTAGGATCTGTTTCAAGTTTACTTTCATACGCGCCACCTTTTCTTAGTTCATCTATAACCTCTGCAGAGGTCAATTTTTCACCAATTTCATTTCCAACTTTTTGCGCTTTTTTCCAGTTGTCTCCAAATTTATGCGCCATCACATGATACATTTTTTTCAAATGTTGGCTTTCTTCATTCACTAATTGATTTAATCCTTCGGCAATGGTTAGTGCTGTTAAAGCTTCTAATAATTGTTGTTGGGAGGAAGAGAGGGGTCCACCTGTTATTTGAATCCAATTCGCTCTTAACGTCTCTACTTTATGTAATCTATGCCTCGTTTGTTTACGAACGGATTTTAATGCTTTATTATTTTCGTCTTGGTAGCCTTTAACTTTGTTTAATTCAGCTAAGATTATAGCCTGTGTTCTGCTCATTAAAATACCACTCATTGCATGGCCTTCTCCATTTTTAAGTATTATTTTTTCTCCAGCAGTTTCATATAAATGATTGCGGACACCTGCATCTAATTCGTCTTCATCAGACACAAATCTTACAATGTGACCATCGTACTTTTCAATCAATTTTTTAAGTTCTTCTTGATCGGCATAAAGGCCGCTCACATCTTTGATCGCTAATGGAACTGGATTATACACAACGATATGTTTAATATCATTACTCATACCTAAAATCATCGCATCTCTACCGCCCAGCGAATGTCCGGTAATAATATCAATATCATAGTCTTTTTTGATATTTTTGATAAAGTCTTGGGTATTTTTATAATGTGGATCTTTATCTGTGACGGAATGAAGGCCAATATTGACATCGGCCCCAATATCCTTTAGCGTTTCACTCGCATCTATATATCCTTGAGAAGAAGGAACTCCAAATGTTTGTTTTAATATTGCGTCTTTGTGTACATTAGTACCTGTCATACCTAAAGTAACTTTGCCAGTGTCTTTATTTAAAAAGGCGCTTGTAGTCGTACCTGTTTTTGGGTCTGTATAACTATCGACATATTTTAAATTTTTTGGAAACTTACCTTTTTCTTTAAAAACTTCTATTTGTGTATCAATTTTACGTTTGTTCAAACCGCTATTATTTGCGTTTTCTATTTCATAACTAATTTTGGATATAGTACTCGTTTCTTCAGAATTACTCGTTATATTATCGGGTTTAATTTGATATTCAGTTTGACTCATGATTTATCAACCTCGCTAGGAGTAAATTCAACTGAATCTGTAAAAAAGATATTTTCTTCTTTATTTTCGACAAAGGTAAATTCAAGACTTCTAGAACCTACGGATGAACCTTTTAAATCTCCATCGCCTTTCAATAATAGTTTAGGCGCTTGTTTGGTTGGAATATCATATCTTTTTCTTAACTGTTGGACATTATAATCATCATTATTCAATTGATATTTTGCCGAATAACTTGGTACATTAGGATTATATGAAATATCACCATCTTTATAATCATTAATATCTTTAAAGTTGGCATATTGTACAAAAAACTTAAAGTTTTCAATCTCTTTTTTTAACTTGTCATTCGGTAGTGGCTTCGTTGGTATGATTTTATTATGTTCCATTTTTACAGGGTATTTCTTTTTATTATCAATGGGTCTACCATTGTTATCATCTGTAATTTCATTGACAATAAAATTACCTTTTGTTGTCCTAGTATTGCGATTGATATAAAGCACCATTCCTCTCGTTTCCATATTTTTCCCTTTTGGCTCGATAACCATTTCAGAATAAATGATCCAAGTACCTTTATCTCTTTTATCAAATTCTTGATCTCGAAAGCCTTCCTTATCGTAAAAATCATCGAGATTCTTGGTTGGATATAATTTTAATGTTTGATTAAATGCTTCTTTAATTTGAGCGTTTCGACCATTTTCTTTTGTCATAATGACATAACCTCCAATCAATATAATGAGTAATACCAAACATATACCGAGCGTTAATTTTTTTGAATGAATCATCATTTCTCCACCTTATATTTTTAATAGTGACTCAGTTTTTAATATTTACAACTAAAACGAAAAATTATTTTGAACACTTTATGAAATTTTTATTTCAAACTTCTATTAACCCTATTCAGTTTGACTCACGATTTATCATCCTCGCTTGGAGTAAATTCAACCGAATCTGTAAAATAGATATTCTCTCTTTTATTTCTTACAAAGTTAAATTCTAAGTCTTTAGAGCCTATGGATGAACCTTTTAAATCGCCATCACCTTTCAACAATAGTTCTGGTGCTTGTTTCGTTGGTATATCATATCTTTTTCTTAATTGTTGGACATTATAATCATCATTACTTAATTGATATTTTGCCGAATAACTTGGTACGTTTGGATTGTATGAAATATCCCCATTTTTATAATCTTTAAAATCTTTAAAGTTGCCATATTGTACAAAAAACTTGAAGTTTTCAATTTCTTTTTTTAACTTTTCGTCTTTTATAGGTTTTGTTGGGATAATTTGATTATGTTCCATTTTGACAGGGTATTTTTTATCTTTATCATGTGTATATCCCTTTTTATCTTTAGTTATCTCACCTACTATAAAATATCCTTTCGTTGTTCTAGTGTTACGATTGATGTAAAGTACCATCTCTCTGGATTTTAAGGCTCCTCCTTTTAATTGGATGTTCATTCCAGAATTAATAATCCAAGTCCCTTTATCTCTTTTATCAAATTCTTGATCTCGAAAGCCTTCTTTATCGTAAAAATCTTCAAGATTTTTGGTTGGATATAATTTTAATGTTTGATTAAATGTGTCTTTAATTTGGGCGCTTCGACTATTTATTTTTGTCATAATGACATAACCTACAATCAATATAATGAGTAATACCAAACATATACCGAGCATTAATTTCTTTGAATGAATCATCATTTCTCCACCTTATATTTATAATTCTGACTCAGTTTTTAATATTTACAACTAAAACGAAAAATTGTTTTGAACACTTTATGAAATTTTTATTTCAAACTTCTATTAACCCTATTCAGTAGGTTTGAAATTAATACTATCAGAAAAATACACATTTTCTTCTTTATTTCTTATAAAGTTAAATTCTAGTTCTTTAGAACCTACGGATGAGCCTTTTAAATCGCCAGATCCTCTCAATTTTAATTCAGGTGCCCTTTTGGTTGATATATCATATCGTTTTCTTAATTGTTGGACATTATAATCATCATTATTCAATTGATAGTTTGCGGAATAACTTGGTACGTTAGGATTGTATGAAATATCCCCATCTTTATAATCTTTAAAATCTTTAAAATTCCCATATTGTACAAAGAACTTAAAGTTTTCAATCTCTTTTTTTAACTTATCATCCGTTATGGGCTTCGTTGGAATAATTCGATTATGTTCCATCTTGACAGGGTATTTTTTATCTTTATTATGGACGTATCCTTTTTTGTCTTCTGTTATCTCACTTATTAAAAAATATCCCTTAGCTGTTCTAGTGTTACGATTGATGTAAAGTACCATCGCTCTGGATTTTAAGGCTCCTCCTTTTAATTGGATGTACATTCCAGAATTAATAACCCAAGTCCCTTTATCTCTTTTATCAAATTCTTGATCTCGAAAGCCTTCCTTATCGTAAAAATCATCGAGATTCTTGGTTGGATACATATTTAATGTTTTATTAAATGCTTCTTTAATTTGAGCATTTCGACCATTTGTTTTTGTCATAATGACATAACCTCCAATCAATATAATAAGTAATACCAAACATATACCGAGCGTTAATTTCTTTGAATGAATCATCATTTCTCCACCTTATATTTTTAATACTGACTCAGTTTTTAATATTTACAACTAGAGCGAAAAATTATTTTGAACACTTTATGGAATTTTCATTCCAAACTTCTATTAACCCTATTCAGTAGGTTTGAAATTAATACTATCCGTAAAATAGATGTTTTCTTCTTTGTTTTCTACAAAGGTAAACTCTAAATTTTTGTGTCCTATAGATGATCCTTTTAAATCACCATCACCTTTTATTAATAATTTAGGTGCTTTCTTAGTTGGTATATTATACCTCTTTCTAAGTTGCTTCACATTGTAGTCATTGTTACTCAATTGATATTCTGCTGAATAACTAGGTACATTTGGATTATATGAAATGTCACCATCTTTATAATCATTAATATCTTTAAAGTCACCGTATTGTACAAAAAATTTAAAGTTTTCGATTTCTTTTCTTAATTTATCATCAGCTATCGGTTTGGTTGGGATAATTCGATTATGTTCCATTTTCACTGGATATTTTGTATCTTTACTTTGTGCATACCCTTTACTATCTTCCCACAATTCTCTAACAATAAAATTACCTTTCGTTGTTCTAGTATTACGATTTATATAGAGCACCATACTTCTAGATTCCATTTTTTTATCCTTCAGCTCAACTACCATCTCAGAATCAACAATCCAAGTGCCTTTATCTCCTTTATCAAACTCTTCGTCACGAAATCCTTCCTTATCATAAAAGTCTTCAAGATTTTTAGTTGGATACAGGCTCAACGTTTTGTTGAAGTTTTCTTTAATTTGTTTATCTTTACTACTTTCTTCTTTTTTCATTCCGCAAGCCCCTATAAAAACAGATAGTATTATCAAGCATAGACACATTTTCAACCTTTTTGAATGAATCATCATTTCACATCCCCATTTTTATTTTTGATGCAAAGTTAAGTTCAAATTCCAATATTAATAATACTAGAGTAAATTTTATGATTAAATCCTCGTGGATTTTAATTGTTAGTTGTATTTTTCACATATTAACATCACAAATTATTTAAAAAAGCGCAAATATCTTTATAATTTTTATTGGCCTAACCAACTAATTAATTAAGATAAATTGCGCTTATATTTAAAATAATAACACTGAAACTCAATGTCTTTACTTGTTAAAATTGATGTTTAAATACATCTTTACTAACATTCATTTTTCGGTTTACATTAATTTGTTATATAGCGATATATATCATCTCTGACAGCTTTATCGAGTGCTAAATCCATAGTTACTACGTTTGAACCATTCGGCATTTTATCTTGCTTCTCTGAACCTTCTATATATCCAGCAGTTCCTAAATAATAAAAATATATACCATCATCATCTTTTTTCTGTACAAAAATATACATTTTAATTCCTTTTGCTCTATGGGACAAAATTTTCTGAACTTCTTTTGATTTTAGCGTTCTATTAGATTTAGTAAACCATTTTAATTCATCTTGACTTAAAAATTCATCTTCATATTTTGTGCTATCACTTATATCCTCATGCTTATCATAAGTGATAAATATTGGCATTTCTTGGCTTCTTATCATGTATCCCATGATTACAGACGAACCATTTTTACTCCAATTAAATATTTTACTAAAATCTTCTCTTGAATATTTATTATATAAAATCAGTCCATTTTTACCTTTTTGGTATTTTTCATTGTTATACTTTGATAATTCAATAAGATCTTCTAAAAATATTTTAAATGTTTGATTACTTAGAGCATTAGTAAATGCATCGCTTAGTCTTATCATTCTTTCATTACATTCTATAATGGGACTTCCATAGATTTTTTCAATTCCTGCGTTGTAAAATGAAAAATCTAAAATTCTTAATGAAGTATCTATATCATCTTCTGTTATATCCTTAACTTCGTTCAACATTTTATTTTTTAATTCATCATATGTTAATTCATTTTTTAAAAGTTCTTCTAAAACTAAACTATCGATTCTTTTCAATCCAGGTGCTATTTGTCTTGAAAAGAAAACCAGATTTTTAGATTCATTTTCCGTCAATAAAGCATCTATTTTTTTATACCTTACTAAAAATTCGTAATAATTACTAAATTTAGAAAATATAACGCTTGGATCTATAGAATGTTGTTGTATAAAATCCATTAGTAACGGCATGTGTCCCAATCTATTTTCAACTTCTTCATAAGCTTTTAATAATAATTTATTTTGATTCAATGATACTGCATCCAATGAATTGTAAATCTGTTTTTTAGCAACTTCTTCAAAATTAATTGTAGATACTCCATTAATCGAATCGTTATTCGTTAAAAACTTCTTATAATTATCTTTATTTTGCGATTGATCCCCAGAAAGCGCAATCGGAATTAAATAATTTGTCTTATAATTACCAATAAAATCAATTACTGTAACATACTCTTTATTTGAACTTTTTCTTAATCCTCTACCAAGTTGCTGAATGAATATAATACTAGACTCTGTTGGTCTCAACATTACAACTTGATTGACTTATGGAATATCAATACCTTCGTTAAAAAGATCTACAGTTATAATATAGTTAATCTTACCTTCTTTTAATTTTTCTATTACAATTTGGCGATAATTAACACTATCATCTCCTGTTAAAGCAACACTTTTAATCCCTTTTGAACTTAGTTTATCCGCTAAATCATAAGCTTCTTTTTTGCTACTCACAAAAATTAATCCTTGTAAAATTTCGCCTGAATATCCATAGTAATCTGTCTTTTGAATAATATAATTAACTCTTTCATCAGAAGTTAAATATCTCAGTTTAGTTACATCATCTTCTTTAATACCTTGATGTACATAATCAGTCACACCAAAATAATGAAATGGACATAAAATATCACTTTCTAATGCTGCTTGTAACCTTATTTCATAAGCAATATTATAATCAAACATTTCAAATATACTTAATTCATCTGATCTTTCTGGTGTTGCAGTCATTCCCAGCATAAACTTAGGTTTGAAGTAATTAAATACTCGTTGATAAGTAGATGCAGCAGAACGATGTGCTTCATCAAAAACAATATAATCAAATTCTTTTTCATCAAACTGCTTAAAATTATCATCTCTAGATAATGTTTGAATTGTTGCAAATAAATATTTGGCATCGACATCTCTATGTTTGCCTGTCAACAAACCAAAATCACTATCATTTTTTGTAGGTAATACTTTTTTAAATTCTTCCTTAGCTCTATTTAAAATCCCCTCATTATGAACAATAAATAAAAATTTATTAGGGTTTACTTCTCTAACATCTAATGCACATAAAATCGTTTTACCTGTACCAGTTGCAGATATTATTAACGCCTTATCTTTGGCTTTATCCCTAATAGCTTTTAATGACCTTAATGCTTCTGCTTGCATTAAATTCGGTACAATTTCCATTGATTTTTTCACCTTATCAGCTAGCAGCATTTGAGTTTGTTCAACCTCTGCTAATTTTTCTATGGAACGGTACTCAAAGGATTCTTTATATGAATTAATCCATTGCTGAGTCAATGGGGTACTCTTTTGCCATAGCAAGTCAAATTCATTTTTTACACTATCAACTAAATCGCCATTTTTCATAGTAGACAGTAAAACATTATGCTCATAATTAACCTTTAACGCATTAGATGTTAAATTAGAGCTTCCTATTACCATAGAACTATAATCCTTATGTTCAAAAATATATCCTTTGGCATGGAATCCAGCAATATCAGTTAATCTTATCTCTACATTTTTTAATTTAAGTAATTCTCCATACATTTTAGGACTATTAAACCCTAAGTAATTAGATGTTAATATTTTCCCTTTAACACCCTTATTGCTTAAATCTAATAGTTGAGCCTTTAAGCTGGCTAAACCGCTTTCTGTTATAAAAGCCACAGAAAAATAGAACGTTTCACATTTTTGAAGTTCATCTATAATTGTTGAAAGAACTTTTTCATTTTTATTATTTACTAAAAGCTTCGGTGTATAATTCCCTTTATGAGAAATATCTTTATCTATAAACCCTTTATGTAAAGATTGATTGAAATCATTTAGTAATCTACTCATATTATCCCTCAGTCATAATTTTATTAACGGCTGGTATATCCGCTGGGGCCCAATTTAATTTATCAAGTTCGTTTATTGACAACCATTCAATACTCTTATGTTCAGTTAGAGTTGGTAACTCTTTGTTTAAGGTACATTTGTATGTTGTTAACCTAACAATTCCAAAATCATATTCATGTTCTGTAGTTATAACTTTATCTCCAACAATTAGATCACATTTCATTTCTTCTCTAATTTCTCTAATCAAAGCGTCTTTTTCAGTTTCATTCTTTTCAACCTTACCACCAGGAAATTCCCACAATAAAGGCAGACTCATTTTTTCACTTCTCTGTGCACAAAGAATTTTGTTATCAGAAAAAATAATAGCTCCTACTACATTGATTACTTTTTTCATAAGACTCACCCTTCAATTTAAAATCATCTTAATTGTTATTCTATCAAAAATTACAAAACTATATATAAATCAATATTAAAAATCAATATTTTACAATTTCCTGCATGATATTCACTCTTACATCTACTCCATGCATTTTCATACACATCTATTATATAATACTTGTGAAAAGTATTGTCTTGGGGCTGTGTTTTTTTACTTTTGGGGCGTATTTCTTTATAATTCATTACATAAATGT
>OFLO01000277.1_pt1 | contig 11231 bp, 12 predicted proteins | sample 1540831 | NCBI WGS metagenome assembly OFLO01 (sample SAMEA4413049, study PRJEB24355) | metagenome | biome: human; feature: gut; material: faeces | place: United Kingdom | collected 2010 | reverse complement strand
AACTAAAAGAGAAATATTGGAAGCAAGCCATAGCAGAATATGAAAAACGTTTAGGCCCATACACCAAGATAGACATCATAGAAGTTCCAGACGAAAAAGCACCAGAAAATATGAGCGACAAAGAAATTGAGCAAGTAAAAGAAAAAGAAGGCCAACGAATACTAGCCAAAATCAAACCACAATCAACAGTCATTACATTAGAAATACAAGGAAAGATGCTATCTTCCGAAGTATTGGCCCAAGAATTGAACCAACGCATGACCCAAGGGCAAAGCGACTTTGTATTCGTCATTGGCGGATCAAACGGCCTGCACAAGGACGTCTTACAACGCAGTAACTACGCACTATCATTCAGCAAAATGACATTTCCACATCAAATGATGCGGGTTGTGTTAATTGAGCAAGTGTACAGAGCATTTAAGATTATGCGTGGAGAGGCGTATCATAAATGATGAGGTTTTTTATTATAAGATATACGAAAAATATTAATTTAAAGATATCAGAGAAACATAGAGTATTTATATAACTGTTTAGAAGTATAAAATAATCATTTTTTGTATCATACAGTTGGTTCTATAATGAATCACTAAGAATGATTGTATTCAATAAATTAATAAAAAGCATATACATGGTATTAGCAAATAGAAATTAACTAGGTTTTATTGGTTTATAGCCTTTAAATAAATATATTTAATTTAAATTCGCGATTAGGTAGTAGTAATTAATGTTTGAGATTGAAAATAGATTTAAATATAGCAATTATATATTAACCTATTAAAGTGTTAGGTTATAAGGATTAGAACATTCTAGGAGATATAAATAAAATGAGGAAATTATACAATTTAAAAGAATTTTTAAATATTTATTCAACTGAAGATATAGGTTTAATTAATACATATATCGAATCTGATAATAGACCACTTAAAGAAAATGAAGTAGAGGATTTAAAATCATTAATAAATCTCTTGAAGCTAAATTATAAAAGTTGTGAAGGTTTTTTTCTTAGTTATGAAGTTCCTCATATCGGTCACGAAATAGACTTATTGAAAGTTACGGATAATGCTATTTTAAATATCGAATTAAAAAGTAGATCTGAGCTTGCAAAGATAAATAAACAACAAAAGTATAATTATTTTTATCTTAATACACTTAACAAAAATGTAGACATTATAACCTATAATAGACATGAAGAAAAGTTTTATAAATATTGTCAAGAAAGTGAGAAATCACTTGAAATAAATATAGATAAAGTAAGGGATAAAATTTTTGAATATGGAAATAAAGAGTTTATTTCAGATATTGATTATTTATTTAAACCTTCTAATTTCCTTATTTCACCTTTTAATGATACTGACAAATTTCTTGAAGACAAATATTATTTAACGGCCCAGCAAGAAAAAATAAAAAAAGACATTATAAATCATAATGGGACTATTGCTATTATTGAAGGAAGACCAGGCACAGGTAAATCACTTTTATTATATGATATTGCTAAAAAACTAAAAAAAGAGTTTAATATATTAATAATACATTGTGCATTGTTAAATGAAGGACACGAATTAATGATTAATAAAAATTGGAATATAAAAAGTGCTCATAAAAATTGGGTATACGATGAAGAGAATTATGAAGGTAAAAATTATATTTTTATTGATGAATCACATAGGTTTTACCCTAAACAATTTGAGTATGTAATAGAAACTGCACTTAAAAAAGATATTAAGATAATAACAACTATAGACCCATTACAGTATCTAAGAGATAATGAAAATGATTTTGAAAACTTACAGAGATTAAAATCTCATTCTAACATCTATTATAAAAAAATTGATAATAAAATTAGATCTAATCCAGAAATATCATCATTTGTTAAAAGTATTATTAATTTAAGAAATATACCTGAATATAAATTTAAGAATATTTCAATAGAATATTTGTCAAAAGAAGATGATTGGAAATCATATTTGCTAAATTTGCGTGATAGAGGATGGACATATTTACCTTATACGAAAAGTAGAGATAATATTAGTTATCATAAATATTGTTCGGCTAATACTCATTTAAATACTCATAGAATTATTGGGCAAGAATTTAATAAAGTTATTGTTATTTTAGATGAAGGATTTAAATATGTTGATGGATATTTAGGATATTACGGAGATTATTATTATAATCCTAGACAAATGTTGTTCCAAAATTTAACTAGAGCTAGAGAAAAAATAAAAATTATAATCATTAATAATACAGATTTATATAAAAAGATTAATCAAGTGTTAACTAAGTCTTCTAATAAAAATGAGTTATCACTTAAATTTTTTATTCCTGAACTTAATAATGATAAATTAAAATCATTTTATAGTGATATTTTAGGTTTTAAGTTAATTAGTAATCAAAAACAACCGCCTGGAAAAAGAAAGATAAGTTTTCAAATAGGTGAAACAAATTTAGGGTTTTATGAAAAAGAAGATATTTCTAAAAACAATAAATGCGAAATAAATATAGTTATAAGTAATTTGAAAGATTTAAAGAAAAGAATATCAAATGAAAATATGGTATTGATTAGTGAAGAAGAAGGTAAAAAAAGTAAATTTGTTACTTTAAATGATCCATTAAACAACTATTTAAAGTTAATAGAGTATATATAACTAGTATTTTGAATTATTTAAAGATTTATTGAAGTTTTGATATTAATTTGTCGAAAGACGAACCAAATTATTAAATGCTACACAAAAGAATATCAAGTATAAGTTATTAATCATAGATGAGGTTGGGTACTCACCTATTGGAAGTGAAGATGCCAAACTATTATTCCAATTAATAGATTTAAGGTATGAGAAGAAAAGTACAATAGTTACCACAAATATCAATTTCAACTTATGTAACGAAATATTTGATGATCCCAAAATCGCAAATGCGATTTTGGATAGGATATTGCATCATTCAAGCGTAGTTAAAATCACAGGTAAATCATATAGATTAAAAGATCATTCACCTAAGAAGTAAATTACTTAGCAAACAATTTTGTACATTCTTATACAATCATTTATGTACATTTTTATATTGACATTTACAAGTAAGCAAGTGAACTTATCTGCTCCAGCTGTAAGAGAATGGGTAAATAAACTTGAAGAGCAAGGTATTATACAAGGTTATACAATTAACATAGATTATAAACAATTAGGTTACGATGTAGAAATATTAATTGAGTTAACTATAAAGAATAATAGATACAGCCATATGGGCAGACAAAATGTCAGTTTATCTTTTCATCAGTTGTCTAAACTACATGGAAAAAGTTTAATAAGCATAGGAAAGATTATTAACAGAGAGAAGTGACTTAGTTTGGAATATAAATCTTACAACAAAATGAGTAATAATATTTTATCTATCTTGTTGAGTGAAAAAAATTTCGATAATAAAATGGTAGTCTCAACAGGTAGTTACATTTTGTCTGAGTTGCCATGTATTGTTGCCTATAAAAATAATGATATCGTGGGGCTACTAACGTATAAAGTTTATGATGAGTATATTGAAATCATTTCTTTAGATAGTTTTGTAGAGAACAAGGGTATTGGTAGTCGTTTACTTAATTATGCTGAAATAATTGCCTCAGATATGAGTAAAAGAAGTATCAGTGTTATTATTACAAATGAAAATATTAAGGCACTCTATTTCTATCAAAAAAATAAATATAGAATCACAGACGTTATTTTTGATGCTGTAACAGAAGCTAGGAAAATAAAGCCGTCGATTCCTGAAATGGGTGAAAATGGCATTGCAATTAGAGATGAAATTGTTTTGACAAAATATTTGTAATATATAAATATATTCAGCTTTAAATCACCCTAGTCCTTACCAAAAAGACTTTTACACAAACAAAAAAGGAGGAAACTTAAATTCCTCCTTTCCCTTATTACACCTATAATTCTATTTTAACGTCTTCGTCCAGTTGGGCTTCAAATTCATCTAGAAGTGCTCTTGCTTCTGCTTAATTTGAATCATATAAGGTGTTTTTTGTTATTCCTAAAATTTGGCATAGCTAAATAAATCTGTATTTTCTATTTGTCTTTTTTGGCATTTATGATAACCCAAGTATCTTTTGGAACGGTAACTGTAGTTGTTGATTGAATTAATTCGTTTTCACTTTTATCGAAGCTTAGTAATGATTTATATAAATCTGATTTCCAAACCCAAACTTCTTTTTGGGTTTGCTGTGTTGCCTTATCAGTATTCTTCACTTCATATTTATCCTGATGCTTAACGGACTCAGATATATTATTTTTTTCATTTTAGGCTTGAAGTGAGTTGTAGTTTTTTATCCTTAGGATTATCTCTATAGACCATGACATAGTTATTTGTATTTTTTCCTATTTCATTGATTATTAATATATTAGCTGGATTATTTTGGCTCTATGTCAAATTGGACTGATGCATTCAATAAAGGAAGTTAAACAACTAAACATTGCTTAACTTCCTTTTTACTTTTTGGAGCGTAAAGTTTTGAACATAATAATATCCGATTGCGCAAATGATTGTAACTTCCATAACCAAAAGATGTACGTTTAATTAATTTTATTTTGTTATTTATACCTTCTAAAGGACCATTTGATAAATTGTAATAATCAAATGTATTTTTTATAAAGTATGCATTTTTGTTAAGTGTCTTAATTGCCCGTTGGACAAATGAATGCGCTTGAGATAATGGCATATGTTTTAATTCGTGAATAAAGCCTTCATAATCATTATGTTTAAGTTTGAATCGTAGTTGATTGATATATTGGTAGGCGTCATTTAGTGAGTCATCTTGATCTAATAAATACTTAATGATACCTTTTTATATAGAGAGTAAAGTAGCGTTATTCTAACTTATTTAGTTTATACCATAATATAATGTCTCTAGAATAAAACGCTAATGATTATGGTTTTCTTCAATTTGATAAAATTCAATTGCATTGCCTCTTAATATACCATTAATCGTGTCAGGGTCAATATTACTGTTTTTAATATAGTCTACGCCGCGTGTATATTTTTCATCTTGGAAGTAAGGGAAGTCTGACCCCATCATAAATTTATCCTTACCAAATGTATCAATAGAGTTGATCAATGAAGGTTCGTGGAAGTTTGCTGTATCATACCAAAATTGTCGATTCAATACTTCATAAGGATCAATATTAAAGGCATTCCAATCTTCATAATTGTCTTTAATACGAGTCATGAAGAATGGTAAAGCGCCACCTAAATGTGAAATATGGAATTTAATATTTGGATATTTTTGCGGAATTTCATTTTTAATCAATTGTAATGTAATAAAGGTAGACTCTAATGGTGCACCAATAACCCATTCTAATTGATAGTCATTGACTAACGGACTTTGAGCGCCACAACCTGTTGGGTGAATATAAATTGTAGCATTGAGCTCATTCATCGCTGCAAAGAAAGGTTCAAATTGTTTATCAGCAACAGAGACCTTATCTTTTACTATAGTTGGAATGGCAATGCCCACAAATTCATCTTTTTTCAAAAGGGTTTGGGCTTCTTCAATAGCTTGATTGACATAAGGTAGTGAGACAGAACCATATGCCAAGAAACGATCTGGATATTGTTGAACTAATCTTTCATATAAGTCATTAATTTCTTGAGCACTTTGGTGAGCTTCTTCTTTAGTACCCCATTGTGGAGATTGTGGTGTCGCAGAAATAATTTGTAAATCAACGCCAGCATCGTCCATCATTTTGAAGCGTTTCTCTAAATCTTCTTTAGACGCAGATTGATTAATCCCTTTAGCAACTTCAGTACCTTGACTACCTAATTTGCCAAGTTTGTCTAAATAGTCTTCATTCCATAAATGTGCGTGTGTATCAATCGCTTTTGTTTCAGTCATATTATCCCCTCCATTAAAAATTGTCATTCATAATTTGCTTATTGCCAATAGCTTATTTATTACGAGTTAAGCTTAACACTTCTAGTAAGCTTAATACATTTAAAAAGAAAAATTTAGAAGCAGCTTGTGCACCTTTATAACCATGCCCAGCTTTATAATGGTTATAAATAGCTGTACCCATAACAATATTAATCATAATCGTACCAACAACTACTAATTTTTTTCCTAATTTACCGAAAATAGAAGTAAATAAAAGAAGTGAACCAATCATTTCGAAAGCGCCAGCTAATCTCATTGATCTACGTGATAAACCAAAGCCTTGTTCGAATTGTTGAGCCATTTCATCACTATTTTGTACTTTTGGTAAACTACTTTTAAAAATTTCACTACCTACATATGTGTTAATGACGTGTCTTAATAACATTTTAAAATCCTCCAAATAATTAATGTTTGCGAATAAAGAATGCAATGATAGTACCTATAAAGGCAATCAATGCGACGACATAGAATGTAATATCTAGACCATGAATAAGTCCTTGACTACCGCTTAATGAAGAGGTTTTCCCTAATCCTGTCATCAATGTGACCAAGATACCAGTACCTATTGCAGCTGATACTTGTCTAATCGTATTATTCATGGCTGTACCATGTGCAATGTAATGACGTGGCAAAGCATTTAAAGCTTGAGTTGTCATTGGCGTCATGATCATAGCATTACCTAACATGGTAACTGAAAATGAAATAATCACATATAGTTGTGTTGTATTTTGACTAAATTGAGCCATTAATAATGCGCCAATCATAATCGTTAGCATCCCCATAATACTCAAGATACGCCCACCAATTTTATCGAATAATTTACCAGTGACAGGCGATAACAGTCCCATAATTAACCCACCAGGTAATAAAATAAGTCCTGACTCTAACGGGGACCATTTCATCATCGTTTGCATATAAATTGGTAAGATTGTTAAATTCCCTATAAATAACATGAACATTAATACAATTAAAATCATTGCCACTGAAAAGTCGTTATATTTAAATACTCTAAACTCTAACAATGGCGATTCCAGTTTTAATTGTCGGAAAATAAATACCGTAAATATAACTATGGCAGCAATAATAGTTATATAAACCATTGGATGTGACCAACCTAAGTTTCCTGCTGTACTAAAACCATATAGTAAGCCACCAAAGCTAACCGTCGATAAAATAACGGATAGTTTGTCTAAGTTTGGTTTACTTAGTTCCGTTATATTTGGCAATGATAGATACCCGAATACAAAATCAACCATACCTATTAGTAATACGACTAGGAACAGATAGCGCCAATCGAAAATATTGACGAACCAACCAGCTGCAGTTGGTCCAATCGCGGGTGCAAAACCTATTACAAGACCGAACATTCCCATTGCCATTCCACGTTTTTCGGGTGGAAACATAATGAAAAGGAGTGTCTGTGTGAGTGGCATCAGTATACCAGCACCTAAGGCTTGAATACTACGTCCTACTAATAACATTGGAAAATTGATTCCTAGCATACAAATAAATGAACCAATCATTAAAAAGCATGTTGCATAAAAAAATAAAGAACGTAATGTAAAACGTTCAATTAAAAAAGCTGTGATAGGAATCATAATCCCATTGACTAGCATAAAAATTGTCGTGAGCCATTGTGCTGTACTACTTGATACCGTAAAATCTTTCATAATTTCTGGAAGTATCGTAGTCATCAAAGTTTGATTCAGCACACCAACAAAAGCACCAATCATTACGACAGCTATAACACGGTTCCGTTGTTTCAAATCTATATTAAAGGCATATACATTCCTCAAATTTTGACGCCTCCCTCTCTTTTAAGTGGAACCTACTATCATTTATTTTATACGGAATACGTTCCGTTTGTCAATTTAATAACTCAAGGGTATGATAATAGGTATCTGATAAAATGAAAAATGCAATAATGATAGGGGGTATTTTATATAAATTTTGAAGGATTAGAACAATATTTAAATGGTGATAATATAAGATATAACACGCTTAGTTTAGATGCGCTTAATTTTTATTTACAACAATATGTGTTAACTATCCCGTTCAAAAATATGGATGTTCAAAATGGGATGGAGGTTTCTGCAGAAGTAAAAGATATTTAAAAAAAGTAGTGAACCATCAACACGGTGACTTTTATTATGAAATGAATAATTTCTTTAACGTGTATTTTGAATATAAAGGATTTACTGTAAATATAGTTTCTTCAACTATCCATACTCATGGTGGTGGAAAAAGCTTGAAAGGGTCTCAAGTGTCTTTAATCATACCTATTGATGGCGTTGATTATGTTGCAGGTGCTGGCTTTGGAGACTTGCCATTTAGTGCCATGCCAATTGTTCCAAAAGATAATAGTCCAATCATTCATGATATTAACGGTGATTACCATGCAATGTACGTCAACGATTATTTATTTTATGTTCGAAAAATGGAGAAAGATAATGACAATAACTGGGATCACACTATGAAGCGGAATTAACACCTCGTCATATTCATGACTTTGTTTACAATATTGAATATAATGAAATTAATCCTAATGCTATTTTTGTGAAATGCTAGTTAGTAACAATGATTAAATCTTTTTGGTCGTGCTACAATGTTACAAAATAATATAACTTTAACTAAGCAACAAAAGAAAGAATAATATGATGTAACACCTGAGAATGATAGAAAATTTTAGAAGAAGAATTTAATTTAGATGTTAAAATTGATAGATTAGAAAGTTAAAAACAACGTTAAAAAGAGGAATATAATGGAAAAAAATCAACGAAAAAAACGCAGTGATGCCGAATATAACCAACAGATTATCTTAACTACAATGGAAGATTTACTAGAACAGGGTGAAGATATAAGTGCTAAGAAAATGTCAGATATTGCTAAAATATCAGGTGTTGGAGTTGGTACATTATATCGTCATTTTGAAAGTAAAACATTGTTATGTCAGGCTATTATGGATAAAAAAGTCGATCAAATGTTTATAGAAATAGAAGATGTTTTAGCGGAAAATACACAGTGGCCCGTGCGAGATAAAATCAATATTATATTAACAAAGTATCTAGATTTAAAAGAAGCAAATTTCACAACATTAAATTTTATAGAAAAATCCAGTTCACACTCTAGTTCTGTAATTAATATTCCATTCTTTGAGCGACTAAAAAACTTATTAATTCAACAATTCGAAAATGTTAATTCCATAGCAGACTTGGATTTTAAACTTAATCTAATGCTCAATGCATTTTCTTCAGATTTCTATTATTTTGTAAAACACAACCAAAAATTAACAAAACAACAATTTTTAGATAAATTACTAGATTTATTTCTAAAATAATATGTTCTGAAAAATAGAAGTATTTTTTGAACCACTAAATAACGCGCTATTAAATATTCTTTTCTATGCCCGTCTAACACATTAGTGTAAAATTTTATAAATTGAATTTTTGATGACGGGTCTCTTCCTAGGGTGCTCTCTCAGCCACCCCAACCGGCACATTATTGTAAGTTGACTTTTCGATAATATTAAAGATTTAAAATTATAAAGCTATTAATTATGATTAGTGGTTTCAAATGCTATTTTTTAGAGGTTTAAGATTGTCATGAATTTAGTTTTATTTGTTCTCATGTTCAAGTTTCTTTATATCAACTTTTATTTTAGTAAACCTTAAAGAGTAGCAACTTCAAAATTCGCATTTATAGCTAAAGATAATTTTAAAATGTACATGTTTAAAGAATCAAAATTGTACATTGTTAAATCATCATTTTCAAAAGTTTATTAGCGAAATAGATATGTAAGTCTTAAAAGTGATTAGCCGTATAACCGTAATTGTTATTTATGAAAGTTAATTTTGTGGTTGAATGAACAATTTTTAAATAAGATTATTAGGTAAGGCATAAATAGCCCTGTTAAGGGATAAATGATATAATAGTGCTATATAGGAGGCGATATCGTGATTACTATTGACTCAAAGATTAACAAACAAATCGCTAAAAACCTTTCACTTGAAGGTATGTATGTTACAAAAGAACAACAAACACAAATTCTTCATGCAATTAATAATAAGAAAGAAATTACGAATGAACTTATTCGTAAAATCGCTTTTAAATAATGAAATATGATGCAATACTTCAAGACGAATATTTATTAAGTTCGAATATGCTTGGTGCCAAAACTTCTGATGAATTAGAGCAACTTGAAAAGATTGCTTTTTATATTGCTGAAGCTTTCGTTGAAAAGGTAGGATATAAATTTTTATTCCCCTTAAAAATAAAATCTATTAAATTATTGCATAAAAAGTTATTTGAAAAAATATATAATTTTGCTGGTGAATTTAGAGATGTCAGTCTTATGAAAGAGAATACAAGGTTTTGTGAACCACAATATATTAATGATAGTCTAATAAAATTATTGAGTGAATTTAATTCAGAGGCTGAATGGTTTGATATTAATTTTGCTGCAAGGAAACTTGCACATTATAAAACAGAATTGAATATGATTCATCCTTTTCGTGAGGGCAATGGAAGAACAATAAGGTTAATTGTTCGAGAAATGGCAAAGTCGAAGGGCTATGAATGGCGTACTGATTTATTAGATAAAGATATATACTTGTGTGCTATGAGAAAATCAAGTTGGAATGAAGAAGCATTAATTAATGTGTTTAAAGACACTCTTTTTCCTCTATAATAATTTTAAAGTAATTTTATGAATCGTCTAAGATTAGTTGGATAAATTCTATGAGAATAGATATTGTTAAACTAATAATGTAGGCGATTTTATTATGGTAAGAGACAGAAGAACATTTAGTATTGATGGCTAGATTAAAGTAAATAAAAATATTTTAATGAATTAAAGCGACTTGGAAAAGTTGCTTTTTTAATTACTTCTTTAAAAAGTTGGTGCATTAGTCTTTAACACAAACAAAAAAGGAGGAACATTATATTCCTCCTTGACCTTCATTACATCTATAATTCTAGTTTAACGTCTTCGTCCATTTGGGCATCAAATTCATCTAGTAGTGCTCCTGCTTCTGCAATTGATTGTGTGTTCATCAATTGATGGCGAAGTTCACTAGCGCCTCTTATGCCACGCACATAGATTTTAAAGAATCTACGCAAGCTCTTGAATTGTCGTATTTCATCTTTTTCATATTTGTTAAACAATGATAGATGCAATCTCAACAGATCTAATAGTTCTTTGCTTGTGTGTTCGCGTGGTTCTTTTTCAAAAGCGAATGGATTATGGAAAATGCCTCTACCAATCATGACGCCATCAATGCCATATTTTTCTGCAAGTTCAAGTCCTGTTTTT
>OFLO01000276.1_pt1 | contig 11522 bp, 15 predicted proteins | sample 1540831 | NCBI WGS metagenome assembly OFLO01 (sample SAMEA4413049, study PRJEB24355) | metagenome | biome: human; feature: gut; material: faeces | place: United Kingdom | collected 2010 | reverse complement strand
ATAATTTACGTAATCGAATTATTATAACTTCGCGGCTATTTGCCTCAACAACAAAAAAAGAGATTAAACAACCTAAAGTTGCTTAATCTCAATATTTGGACTCATCAGTCCGATTTGACGTAGAGCCCTTTTTTGTATGTAATGTGGTTAGTAGTAAATATTCGATGAAGCTAAAATAAGGGACTTAAATATATGTATTGAGAGAGACGAAGTGATTATTAGGACGAATAAACAAGTAGAAAAGAGAGTTTTAAGAATGAGTAGAAATCCACTCAAAGCGCTATAAATGCCGGTTATAGCTCAAATAGCGTATATGTAACAGGTAGCAGACTATTGCGCAATGAGAAAGCAAAAGACTATATTCAAAGTAAGAAAGATGAGATTATAGACGATACAATTTTAACTGCGAAAGAAACACTATACTTACTATCACGTTCAGCGACACAGGACACATGAACCTCGTATACAACGAACATGCGGAATTAGTTGAGGTACCTATAAAAGCGAGTGATCGTTTAAAAGCTTGTGACCTACTTGGTCGTTACCACAGTATCTTTACTGATAAAGTGGATATGAATGTGGTAATGCCGATATTTATTGATAGTATTGTTCAAGACGGTGAGAAGAATGATAGTGATTTAAAAGAATTGTAAAAAGATTTAAATTAAGAAGTGAAAGAGTAAAATAGATATATGAGGAAATATTAGAAAAGCTACCGTGATTGGTAGCTTTTCTAATTTAGTATGTATTCTAATTATTTTATGTATAAATGATTTTTTATCACCATATTTAAATAGAGGTTTATCTTTTTAGTATATTTCATGTTAAAATAATATATTGCTTTTTAAGTTTATTATTTCATTTTGTTTTATATAGTTAATATAAAACTTCCCTTTTTTACGTTCCCAAATAAAAGTAGCCATATCTAAAATAGTATTACCTGTCATATTATTTGTATTTATTCCTTAAATTATTTTCATTTTTGTAAAAGCTCTAGTTTGATCTATTATTAATGTGAGTTAAAAGAAAGATCTACAGAATAAAGGACAATAATAAATACGAATATAATTACAATATTAATAATGTTATTCCTCCTTTAATTTATATTACTTGAATATAAAATTTGGGTTAATAAGAATGCGAAAGTGTATCTTTATAATGTTTAAGTGTTGATTTTGCATTAAACTCCGACAGTAAATTTCAATTTACAAAAACTTTAATTATCCAAACTTGAATTTATTGTTTAGTACGCTATGTTGATTATGGGAATATAATTTGGTGATTGGGAGTAAAAATAAAGCAAAGAAGTTATAATATTGGAAATGAGTAAAATATTTGGAACATTGATAATGAGCGCTCTATTCCTTTCAACTGCGACACCTATAGCAAGTGCTCAAGATACTATCCAAAATAACGATAATACAAATGTTAAGCAAATTACTGAAAAATCAAATAAAGATGATAAAATATTAGATGAATTTTTTAAAAATCCAGAAAGACCTAGCCAAAAAACTATTGATAACTTACCATCTAATTTAAAAGAAGGCACATCTGAAAGAATTGGTGGATCATACGCTGTTAAAAAAGGCATAAAAGCTATGATTAAAAATAAAAAAGCTGTGTTTAATGGTGTAAAAGAAATCAGTCCTCGTGCCGGAAAATCATTGGAAAAAAGATGGGATAAATATGTAAATCCTGCATTGAATAATGTATTAAAACAAGAAGAAGCTACATGGGGAAATGTACAAGGACAAGTTTCACAAGCTTTGATGGGAACTGGTATTAAAGATTCTACTGCAAGAAGCATAGGATTTTGGGTTTCTCAAGTTGGTCAAGCATTAATATAAAAAGAGTGTGATAAAATGAATAATGAAGAATTAGAAACAAGATTGTTATTAATGAAACAATCAATAGAACAATTACAAGAAAAACTAGCGCCTAACTTAAAAACTAGAGATTTAATGTTATTAAGATATATGTATTCATATAAAGAAATTAATATGTTAGATTCTTACTTGTTCCAATTGGCTACTAATAAAGAGCAAATAACAAAAAAACAATTCAAAACAAAATTGGAAAACATTAGAGAAGTACCAGAAATACCTATGAGACAAGTAAATGATATATTAGAGGGTTATAAAAATAGTGAGTTATATGTTGAATTGATAAATAGCATCATAAAATAAACAAAAGAGCCTGAGACATAATTCCTGGAAAAATAGCCAGTAAATGAGTTTTCATAAATTCATTTACTGGCTTCTTTATTTACAATACTTCGTGTTGTTAGCTCGCTTTTTTTAGGGGACAGCTTCAGCCTGTAGTCTTCAGCTTGTCCTATCCCCCTCAAGTTATTCAAAACTGACTGAGTCCAAAGATAAGCTTCGTTAAATTGATCAGTTTCTTTTGCATTATTTTGATCAACCATTTTCAGCCATTTATTATTTCCAACTGTACTCGGGTTAATTTCTTTTAAGGTAGTGTCTCTGTAAAAAGCTGCATTTAAAATTTTATCTGGATTAGTTTCAATTTCGATATCATTGGTACCTAAATATATATCAGTGCTAATATCTGCAGATTTATATCAATTTGTTCAAGCATAAACAAAACACCCAGTTTAATTATCAACATTTCCTTTACTGTTTTTTTGAGATACTCCTATTGTTTGGAAGTCGTTAACTTTATCGACCAGCGAAGCTTGAATTTTAAAATTTTGTTGAGTTCAATTTTGGGGTTCAATTGCTATCTTTTTATCTGATTGATGTATATTATAAACACTACTAGCTAGTTCGTGATATGTGTTATTTTTAGTATGAAGATTGTCCGTTATTTCACCTCAAAGGAATGATTTTTTGAATAAAAAAGTAATATTAATATTCAGTATATTAATTAGTATAGGATTAATTGTTGGTGTCTTCTATTTAAAAGTGAAGAATGACAAAGAAAAAGAAATAAAGCAACAATACTATGATGAACAAAAACAAAGGATAACTTTATATATGAAATATAATGTAAAAAATATAAGGAAGTTACTTTTACAAATGTTGAAGAGAATCCTTTAGATGGCTATGACATTAGTGGATATGTCAATCATAATAAAAAAGCCCATTTTACCGCGCATTTGAGATTAAATGAAAACTATCAATTTCAAGATGTGCTATCTTATAGTGAAGATTTTGAGAATATATTAAGTAAAAATACAAAGTCCGTTTCAGAAATAAAAAAAGAAGAGAAAAATAAACATATTGAAAATTAAAACTCTAATTTTATTAATACTAGTAATTGTAACAATACTTTTAAGCATCTATTTAAAAATGAAGTATGATTTAAAGGAAGACATTTTGAAACAGTAATGAGCAATCTAAATATAATAAAAAAGAAGCGCATTTGTAGGTTTATACTTAACAAATGCGCTTCTATATCCTTTTATAGTTAAAATTTTAGAACTTAAAATCATTTCAATTACGCTTTAAATAACTTAGAAATTATTCTCATATTTTTAAACCCTTGAATAGCAACTCTACAGTAATTGGAACTCATTATAAGTGAATGTGTCCTTTTGTATATCTATAATTTTTAGGGTCTTTAGGTGGAACAAGCGCTCTACTAATATTCAGTAATCCAATTTTACCACATAACATTACGATAATAATAATAAACTCAGTCCAATTATAGTATTCGGCAGTTAAATCCATAGTGAGACCGACTGTACCGAATGCTGATACGACTTCGAAGAGTATTTTGATTAAAGGTATATTGGAATTGATTATGGTAAGTATAAACGTAACCATACCGATAAATGCAATAGAAATGAGAATAGTTACGAAAGACAACTGTATGTATCTTTCTGATATTTCTCGATTAAATATAGAGTTGTTTTTTTCTTTGCGTATTGTATTAAAAATAGCGATTGTTGCAACAACAAAAGTTGTAACTTTTATACCACCTGCAGCACTCAATGGTGCACCTCCAATAAACATAAGAGCCATAAGTAATAAAGCTGTCGGTGTTTTAATGTTTCCAACGTCAATTGTGTTAAATCCTGCAGTCCTTGTTGTCACTGATTGGAAAAATGCATTTCCTATTTTTTCAATTAATCCCATGTGTAGCATAGAGTTTTGATTTTCTAGTAAAAAGAAGAAAACTGTGCCTATCAAAATTAATAAACCAGTGGTAGTTAACACGAGTTTAGAGTGTAGGGATAATTTTCTAAAACTTTTGGCGTTCCACAAATCAACCACAACTAAATGCCCCAAGCCTCCCAAAATGATAAGTATTGGAATAGTGATAATGATTACCGGATCATTTGAAAAGTCGATTAAGTTGTTTTTAAAAAGGGCGAATCCTGCGTTGTTAAATGCGGAAACTGAAGTGAATAGACTTAAAAATAGACCTTTACCTATACCAAATTTTGGAATAAACGATAAACATAGACAAAGTGTACCAAATAATTCAGTGGCGATGCTGTATATGGCTAGATGTTTAATAAGTTTAATTACACCACCGGGTTCGTCAATATTCCAAGTAATCATAAATAAAATTCTATTGTTAATTGATATTTTCTTATTTAAAAAGATGAGAGTTAGCATTGCTACTGTAACAATACCTAATCCACCAATTTGTATAAGTAATAAGATAATGATTTCTCCAAAAATATTAAATTGTGTTCCGACATCAACTGGTGATAGACCAGTTACTGTGAATGCACTAGAAGCTACAAACAATGCGTCAATAAAGTTAATGGGTTTCTTTCCTGTATAGGGCAAATAGAGTAGAAAAGCACCGATTAAAGTTGTCAACAGAAATAACATAAGATAGAAATATAAAGGTTTATTTACTTTGCTCATAAATTTCCACCATTCTTTATATGAGTTATATAACAAAGATGATAATATCATAAGTGAATTTTAAAGTGTAATAACTTGTTAAAGTTTTTAAATATTTACTATTCACAATGAGTATAAACACGATATCAGCTTTAAAAAGGTGCTTAGCTTGAATAAGTGATAATTTTTAAAATTGTAGTAGTAAGTATTCAATTAAAATACATCAAAATAAAGTGGGGGTTAATATGCGTAGTTTAATTAAGTTGGAAAATGCATTTATATTTATAATCATAATCGCTGTTTATTTTAAATTAGAATTTTCTATATGGCTGTTTTTACTTTTACTATTAGTTCCAGATATTTTTATGTTAGGATATGTGATTAATAGAAAAACAGGTAGTTATGTCTACAATATTGGACATACGTATATCACACCTATAATTATCGCGCTATTATATTTATACATTGATGAAAAGTTACTTTTACAGATTGCTTTAATATGGTTAGCTCATATTAGTATGGATAGAACTATGGGTTTCGGACTTAAATATTCATCAGATACTGATAAAACGATAATACAAAAGATATAATCATAGTTTTCTGAATAGATATTTCAAGTTATACAAGTCATGGTATTAACGATTTAATATAATACAGTAATGGAGAGTGATCATTAAATTTTTTGAATTACTTGATTAAATTAAATTAGAAATGAAGAGTGTGAAATTATTATACTTTTAACTTAATTAATGACTGTTCATAAATAAAATCCCCTAAACAATAATTATTGTCTAGGAGATTTAGCTTATAGTTTAAAAAGTTTTTGAAGTATGTTGCATCAAGGTATTAAACTCTTCATTTCTTATGTTACTTTGTGTAAGCGTAATTAAATGATTATCTAAATCTTTAATTGTCATTTCAATAGAATTCCATGGTTTTTCTTCAAGATCTTCCACGATATATTGAGAAGATATTCGTTGTTTTAAAATTCGAATATTTGGTACAAGTATATTTGTATAAACTGCATTACCGACCTCAAACTGCTTGCCAGAAATTAACATTATATCTTGATATTTTGCTAATCGTAAATGTTCCATTAAAACTTGATTTTGTTCATTTTTAAATTTAAAAATACTTTTAAAACCTAAATTCTCTTGATACCACTCTGATGATTTCTCAATGTCGTTAACTAAAATTTTATTAAACATAGGCATACTATATAATTCCATAGTTAATCCTCCTTTATTGGTAAGATCAACTTTAATCTATAACGTAACGTCAATGTCAAGGACGATAAAACAAATGAAGTCGATAGTATCAACGGTTAATTTTAGTTTGTTTTCTAGGAGGCATTGTTGAAGTATCTTTAGTGATATTTTCAATGCAATTATTTTAATAAATAAAGTTAAGTGATCCATGATGGTTATATCTTTAATCATTAAAAGTTGGTATTAAAGGTAAGACATATATAGTGAATACATTAGTAATAAATAATAACGTATATGTTGAGATGATTAAATAAAAAAGAGCTATACATTAAATGATAGATTTTATCCATCTATACATAAAACGTTAGCCCTTATCTTTCGCTCAATTAAAAAATTTACGATTGTTGGTAAGTTTAATTGGTAGCGATAACTATATGCCTAAATAGTGTTTAGATATATAATGAACGAGATACCCCATTAAGCATAATACACCGAGTGATATAAAAACTGCAGAAAAATTTCTGCAATGACTTTTATAAGATAATCCTTGATTTTGTGCTAAAAAGAAACTAAAAATATATAGTCCGATTCCTATTATAAAAAAGCCTATAATTACGTATAACATATAAACCTCTTTCTATTTAGTTGAACTAAATGAAAATTTTTAATTTTTGTAATAATTATTTGCATCTAGAACTTTCTGTGCATCATCTCCTTCGTAATTACCATTGAGAATTTCGTCACGAATTTGCCTCTTACTAGAAGATAGTCTATTCCTAGTATTATTTCTCCATTCTTGATTTGGCATGTTCATATATTTGTTATTTGGCGTGTACTCAGGTTGTTATTGCAAATTGTTGAAGTGGTATTTGAATTTTGATTATATTGAGTATCTTTAGAATTATTACTTCCATCAATAGCTTGTTCTTGAGTTTGAATTGTATTTTGAGAGCTTTTAAGAATCATAAGTCACTGTAGTAATGTTCAATGAACTTATTCATTGCAATTCTTATGCTTGAGATGCTTTGTTTTTACTTTGACTTCTCATTTCAATATTTTTTCTGAGCTATATTTGGAGTTTAGACCACTTGCCGTTAAGAATAGTGATATTGATAAGAAAAACAACTAATATTTTAACTTTCATTAGTAATTTCTCCCAATATTAAAGTTATATAACTATTTATTTGAACAGCGAACCGAAAATAACAAACGTATTCCATATTTATTCTTATATAAAATACAGTATACAATGTAAATTTATAACCGACAATATTAGGATTAATTTCTACTGTATTATAGAGAATTTAAAATGTTGTCATTAACATATGATTTATCAAAATGATTTAAAAAATAGTATGATTGTTTATTGCTATATGTAATAAGGGGAATTTGAAATCATAAAAGTATCAATACTATATTGTTTATAACGTTAGGAAATAAAAAAGTTCCAAATGAATGCAAAAATGCAATTCTTTTGAAACTTTGTGTCTTATTAATTAATTATTTAATTGAATATTATAGAAATACCTTCTGACCATTTCTATAACCATCATCCAAACAATGTGTCCGAAAAATTCTGATAGGTGTTCTGAAAATGGTTGATTAAAAGCATTAGGTACGACATGCATCATCGGCATTAAGATTAAATGAAAAACGATCCAAATAACTATACCAAATAAAGCACCATAACCTAATGTGATTTTTGTATATTTCTTTGCGATATAAATATAGATGATTGCAATAGCGATAGAAAAACTATAGTGTACGATAAAACTTATCCAAGGTAATGCATGCTCAGAAAAATTGTATGTGAGATGGGTTATATCTGACGGTATTCCTAGTAATTGTAAGAGTTGTTGAGGTGGGTTAGTGGCATCTCTGCTAGGTGTTCGGGGTGGGAACATTACCTCCCAACCTAGTTTGACTACACCAGATAAAAGTCCTGCTATTATGCCAGCTATTAGTAGTTTAAACCTACTCTGATTTTTTTGATGATTCATTTTGCATGTCTCCTTATGTTCCTCATTTATATTTAAACACCATTAGCGTTGTTAAAAAGAGAAACTTTAATATAATTCAACCTAATTATATTACTTTTATGTCCTTTAAATGTTTAAATAATATGAACTTTAATTTACAGGAAATGTTAGTTTTATAACATATTAAAAAATTGAGTTATAAAAAGTTAGAGAAGTTACAAACGAATACTCATTTAAGTTATTTAAATGAGATTAAGGGTATAATAACTTTAAAATTAAACAGATGTAAAAAGATGGAGGAAAAACATGGAAAATAAACCTGATTATTTTCACCACATTGAACATAGAAAGTTTCAAAGTAGCTCAAAAATTACATTATGGTTATCTTTAGTTATTACTATGATATTTACTGTAGTTGAGTTTGTAGGAGGTATTGTGTCAAATTCACTAGCGTTACTCTCTGACTCATTTCACATGCTAAGTGATGTTCTAGCATTAGGTTTATCAATGGTAGCGATTTATTTCTCGAGCAAGCCGCCTACAAAGAACTATACATATGGTTTTTTACGCTTGGAAATTATCGTAGCTTTTCTCAATGGCTTAGCACTTATTGTTATTTCACTAGGAATTATGTATGAGGGTATCATGAGAATTATACACCCTAGACCTGTTGAAAGTGGCATTATGATTCTAATTGCGTTTATTGGTTTAATTGCCAATATCGTATTGACCATCATTTTAATGATTTCTCTAAAGAAAGAGAATAATATTAATATTCAAAGTGCATTATGGCATTTCATTGGTGATTTATTAAATTCTTTAGGTATTATTGTGGCGTTTGTGTTGATTCATTTTACTGGATGGAACATTGTTGACCCAATTATTAGTATTCTCATTTCATTGATTATTTTAAGAGGAGGATACAAAATTATTAAAAATGCTTCAAAAGTTCTGATGGAGCGTGTGCCGGATCGATATGATACAGATGAAATTATGGGAGCAATGAAAGATGTTGAAGGCGTGATAGATATTCATGAATTCCATTTATGGAGTGTTACAACGAATCAAAGTTCTTTAAGTGCACATGTTGTACTAAGTGATGACTACATTAAATCGCCTTATGCTACAATAAATAAAGTTTCGGATTTGTTAAAAACACAATACGGTTTAGAACATGTAACACTTCAAATTGAAAATATAAACCTCAATCATTTAGATGAGGATTATTTCAAACAACTTCAAGAATAGGGGAGTAGTATTTTACTGATTAAGAGTTTTTTTGCATAAATAATGTGTATGAAAAAGTTACTTACACTCTAGTTATATAACTTTATCTTAATGAATTAAAAGGACTCCCAAATAAAGTTTGATGAGGATTATTTTATAGCCATTGGATACTAAATTTTATTATTCAAGTTTTATCTTTATGTCTTTTTGTGATGAAACTTGATAACGTTTGTAGAAATATTTTCACTAATTCTATTAATAATTCTGCCGTTATGACTATAGTTCTACTTCATTTTTCAGTGTGCTTTTTTGAAGTTGAATTTTGAATAGTATTGATTGAGCTATGTTCAGCGTCAGACAATCATTAACGTAAAAAACCCCTCTAACAGGAGGGGCGGAGTAGAGAATAGTTTAATATTATTCGTTTTCGTTATTACCGAATAAACCTTTGATGAAAGAGATAACTTTTTTAACTAAGTTAATGATGAACATGTGACTCACCTCCTATGTATTTGTTAACTAAATTATAGTATTGAACTAAAGTAATTGGGTTTCTAGTTCTAAAGTAATCAAAAAATATTCTTAAGTGTAAAATAATTTCAAAAACAAAATAACTTTGAATTCTTTTCTGTTTCGAAAAATATGATATAATTTATGTATTTTATAATTATTATATGTTTGGTAAGGATTAATGTTTTAAAAGTAGGGAAAGAAAAAATTCTTGAAGAATTGTATTTCTTTCCCTAACTTTTTAACATGTAGAACATTCAAGTAAAATTCTATACGTTATGTCCTAACAGTTGAAAATGATTGATATAAATGTGTTTGTAATGTAGTCGTGTGAGATAAAATGCCTAAAGGTTTAATTATTAATTGTTCTCTTAAAGGCTTTGATTATTTTTCATCAGTTTTAAAAACATCTTTAAAAAATTGAACACCTTTATTTAATAAATCAAAAATAAACATGAAGTACACCTCCAATTCAATTGATTACAGTTACATTGTATTTGATTTATTTGATTAAAAGTTTAAGTTTGCGTAAATAGTAATATTAATTGCCACGCTGTTAAAAAAATAAATGTAAGAAAATAATATAGTTCTTAATCGTTAAATGTATTTATGATTTTATGAAAAGCTCATTTTGATTCTGAGTTTTAATAAACTATTAATCTGTACAATACCTTATTTATATAGCTTTTGACATTATTGAGAGTTCTAAAATTTATAAAATATAGAAAATCCTTTACTTTTCCAAAAATAAGCGTATAGTAGTGATTAAGTAATAAAGTACGTGAAGTTGATTGTGGAATTATTTTTATAGAATATTCTCTTTTAATTAATGGATTTGTTACAAATATTTAGTGCAAAAGCACGTGGAGGTATTCTATATGAATAACGGTACAGTTAAATGGTTTAATGCAGAAAAAGGGTTTGGTTTCATCGAAAGAGAAAATGGCGGAGATGTATTCGTGCATTTCTCAGCAATCGTTGAGGATGGTTATAAATCTTTAGAAGAAGGCCAAAGCGTTGAATTCGATATTGTCGAAGGAGAACGTGGAGAACAAGCTGCAAACGTTGTTAAGATGTAATAATTATATATCTTTACTAAGTCTAGGACAGAAATAACTGTCTTAGGCTTTTTTGTTGATAATTAAATTAATATTCAGTCCTTTAGTCAGATCTTCAACTGGTAGTTCGAATATCAATTTGTTATGTCTATAAAACATCTCTATTAAAATTCTCTATATAGCTTTCCACGTTGCATTTTATAGAATTTCTTGTGTGTAATTCTTTTTTTATTGTTGATTTATACTTATTAATATACTTTTTTTGGTTTTGTTTTAGAGCAAGTTTATCTATGATGATGATTGATGTATACCATAAGATCATAAAATTAAATAAAAGATAGCAATAAAAAGTGTATTTGTTTTATAACGATTACTATATTTTAAATGTTAATTCTATTATATTTGTAGTAAAAACCTTTTTGAAATAAAAAAACGCCAATGCAGTTACTTTAATAATGACGAAAATTAAAGTCTGCACGGCGATAACAAGAAGTAATGTTAAACACTCACAGAGTGTAACATGTATAGGTTATCACAAAAATATATTTATATCTAACTAAATTGCTCTAAAGTGATGTGCTTTTTAAAAATCGGCTCTATAATAAATTGGACTGATGACTAAAAATCATCAGTCCAATTTTTATGTTTGAATACAAAAATGGCGCAATTACCTCTATAATTATTAGTTACCACACAAAATAAAAAAGAAAGGTAATG
>OFLO01000275.1_pt1 | contig 11543 bp, 4 predicted proteins | sample 1540831 | NCBI WGS metagenome assembly OFLO01 (sample SAMEA4413049, study PRJEB24355) | metagenome | biome: human; feature: gut; material: faeces | place: United Kingdom | collected 2010 | reverse complement strand
GATAAAGGTATGGCTGTACTATTTGATGAGCAAGCTATGTCGAATACATTAACTCATGAAAATGTCACAATTGACGTTCAGCTTGGTTTAGGTAACGCTGCAGCGACTGCATACGGTTGTGATTTATCCTATGATTATGTGCGTATTAATGCATCATATCGAACATAAGGTGGTGTTGGTTAGATGAAATTTATTGTCATTAAAATTGGTGGCAGTACACTAAGTGACATGCATCCATCAATTATTAACAACATTAAGCATTTACGATCAAACAACATCTACCCCATTATCGTTCATGGCGGTGGACCATTTATTAATGAAGCATTATCAAACCAGCAAATCGATCCACACTTTGTTAATGGCCTAAGAGTGACTGATAAAGCAACCATGACTATTACTAAACACACGCTCATTGCAGACGTTAACACTGCATTAGTAGCTCAATTTAACCAGCACCAATGTTCTGCAATAGGCTTATGTGGTTTGGATGCTCAATTATTTGAAATTAAACGTTTTGATCAACAATATGGATATGTCGGGGTTCCAACCACTTTAAATATAGACTCATTGTCTTATTTATGTACTAAATTTGTACCTATCATCAATTCGATTGGTTTCAATAACCATGATGGAGAATTTTACAACATAAATGCAGACACACTCGCCTATTTTATTGCATCATCATTAGAAGCACCCATTTATGTACTAAGTAATATTGCTGGCGTGCTAATCAACGATGTTGTTATACCTCAACTACCCTTAGCCGATATTAATCAGTATATTGAGCATGGTGATATTTATGGAGGTATGATTCCCAAAGTGCTTGATGCTAAAAATGCTATTGAAAATGGCTGTCCTAAAGTTATCATTGCATCAGGAAACAAGCCAAATATTATCGAAGCTATTTACAATAATGATTTTGTTGGGACAACAATCCTTAATTCATAACTATGAAATTAAGGCCTAACAAGTTTTGACACGCGATGATTCCAGTTCGTTTATCCATTGCGCTGAAACATTTATTTACCGTTCATCTCGTTAATAATTTTGAATACAGTATGATACAATATGAGATGTAAAAAACTAATAACCTTTTACAAATTTGTTTATCAAAATATTTTAAGTTTTGCAAAGCTTTTTATTGTGATTATTTTCACAAAATACTATAATGAGGATAGTAAATAGAGAGGAGTCCTTAAGTTGACGAAACGACAAATGGGTATATTCATTTATGCTGGAATTATCGGTGGCTTGTTATCTGGAATTGTAAAATTAGGTTGGGAGGTCATGTTTCCACCTCGTACACCAGAACGAAATGCAACAAACCCACCTCAAGAGTTATTGCAACAATTAGGATTTAGTAGTGAGTTTACACATCAAACATATACATTTTCAAATATGGAATTGCCTTGGGTAAGCTTTATTGTTCACTTTAGTTTTTCTATCGTCATTGCAATTATTTACTGCATATTAGTTAAAAAATACGCTTACTTAGCAATGGGACAAGGTGCTGTTTTTGGTATTGCTATTTGGGTATTATTCCACCTTATCATTATGCCAATCATGCATACTGTACCTGCTGTGTGGGATCAACCATTCCAAGAGCATCTGTCAGAATTCTTTGGCCATATCGTCTGGATGATGACAATTGAATTAGTGCGACAACATTTTGTCTATCGCTATAAATTAAATTAATACACTGACTAACATTAACGTGAGTTTTAAATCATCGTTTGAGTATGATGATTGATACTCACGTTATTTTATTAACTGACATGATATGATTCCAGCCAACTTACGTGAGCATTAGAGTCTCAAATGCGTCGTAACAAGCCATTATTTTTGGCAATTTCAATATTGCTCAGTATATTTTCACCTTATCACTTACTTTAATCTCGTCATGATTTTGAATGATGCCATCGTGTATTCAACTTTCATTTTTCCAATAAAAAAACATCTAACAGTAAACATTTAGGCAGTATAGTTTAAAATCACTGCGCAATGATACTGTCAGACGTCATATTAACTACTCAATAACTGAAATACAGACACTTTTTTATAACCCCAGGGTGCTTGTCCTAAGAAACATACCTGTACCATAAACTGATCAAAAATAAATTGTTTGAACTTCACTTCACGTGATTGATAAAAGTGTGATTGCGTCATATCATAAATGTCCAATCCTTTGATTAAACCTTCACCAATCAATTTTGTAAAACTTTCTTTTTGTGTCCATATTTGATAAAAATCATTTAAACTACATATTTGCTGTGCTTCGTTTGTAGAGAAACACGTCACTAATGTACGCCAGTCTAAACGTTGTGATATCTTTTCGATATCAATACCAACTGGTTCTTTATCGACAACACAAACGATATAAGGATAACTATATGATAAGCTCACATAGATGGGCTGTCCATCACGATTGTGTTGAACAATATCTGCCTTACCTCGTGGCGAAATGTGATAATGCCATTCATGTGGTAATAACCCTGTGTCATGTTGAATTCCATATTGCACTAAAATATCTCCCAATCTGTGCATGAGTTTATCTTGATTGTATCTATAGTTGACTGTACGCGGTTTTTTATATGACCAACGACTTTGTGATATTAATTCTTCAATACTTTTCAAGTTACTCTGTAATTGCATTACAAATACTGTCATAACTTTCCCTACTTACTTATTGAATATTGTTTTGATATATTGCGCCCAATGATACAGCCAATTGTTAGTTATCGTTGGCCATTTTTCACTGATGTGATCCATTATTTTTAAAGTTAATTTTGTATCTATCATTGCTAGTTGTTGTTCACGGTCAACACTAGTTAATCCAATTGTTTCGTACATGTCTTGTTTCTGTAAAATTTCATTAAATGATTCATCGCTGACGAGTTCAATTTCTTTGCGCTTAACGCATTCTAACAAAGATTTCACCGGCATTTTATTAGGTGATAGCACATGGTAAATGATTTGTGGTGTGTTGACCTGTGCTAATGCGACAATTTGTCTTGCAGTCGTATCCACAAAAGAAAAATCTACAGGCATTTCAGCGAGGCTAACCCCGATACAATTCAGTTGTAACAAATCATTCATTACCATTGAAAAACGGTTAGTCTTTATATTTCTCATATGCCATCTTCCATTGTAAGGACTCGTCAAATTACCAACACGTACAATCCGACCATCTAAGCCATTATTTACAGCTTCTAATACTTTTAATTCACTATAAAATTTACTCCGTGTATATGGTGATGTGAGTAGTTGTCCTTTATAGACATCCGCTTCTGAAAATGTCACATCTTCTGTGTCAATATCAAAATAAGTTCCCACACTTATCGTAGACACATATATTAACCTTGCTTGATGTTGTTGTGCCAAACGTATGACATCAACAGTACCTTGAACATTTACTTTTTCAAATTCATCATCATCACCAAAATGATCTGTACGAGCACCTGCATGAATAATCGTATCCATGTTTTCTGGTAAAACAACTTCATCCATACACTCAAAATCACCAACAATGACTTCAATGTTTGATAACATCATTTCAACCGTCTCTTCTGAAAAATAATCATTTAAATTCGTCATCAACTTATACCATGCTATTTCCTCATTATCAGCACGTATGAAACAATAAATGCGATGACTGTATCCTTGTAGTGCTTCAATCAGATAAGCACCTAAAAAACCTGTAGCGCCAGTCAATAGTGTATTTCCTAGAGGTCGATGACTTAGACTATCCTCTAAAACACCCAAATTATAACGAGTCATAACTATGTTTTGTAATTCCGAAAGATTTTCCGGTAATGCGACTAATGATTGTTGATCTTGGTGCATATATTTAACAATCTGTCGCACGGTTTTATATTGATATAATGTCTGCATTGAAATATGATGCCCAAATCGTTTTAAATGCGAGACAACTAACATCGCCTCTAATGAGTTACCACCAAGTTCAAAGAAATCATCGTCAACACCGACATCATTTTGTTTCAATACCTCTCCGAATACATCAACAAATGTCTGCTCAATTTCATTAGATGGTTCGCTATACACTTTATTAGACTGTTGTATAGGTGATGGATTTGGCAAACGCTTAGTATCCACCTTGTCATTCGTGGTTAATGGCATACAATCGATATGCGTTATAGTCTTAGGAATCATATACTTAGGCAGATGATCATTTAAATATTGCTTCAAATCCTGCTCCATTCGTTGCTCTCCAACATAACAAGCATTCAATATATCATGCGTATCAAAGTGACTTACTGTGACAACACAATCAGATATACCACGAATAGCTAATATTGCATTTTCAATTTCATCAAGTTCAATACGGTACCCGTTAACTTTCACTTGTTTATCTATTCTTCCTAAAAATTCAATTTGACCATCAGATGTATAACGTGCTAAATCACCACTATGATACAACTTTCCTTTACCAAATGGATTATTTTGCCATTTATCAGCCATTAATTCTGGACGATTAATATATCCTATCGCTAAACTATCACCTGCAATACACAACTCGCCTGGCATACCAATACCGCATAACAAACCATCTGACATAATATACACTTGGATGTTAGATAAGGGTTTGCCAATTGGAATCGTCTCAGGTATCAAATCACCACATTGATGTGACCAATACGATGTGATGACTGTTGACTCAGATGGTCCATAGGCATTGAAATACGTGCCACAATGCTTCTCAATATATTTAACAAAGTTTGCCGTACTAGTTGCCCCGCCTGTAATCAATTTTTCAATATAAAAGTCTTCCATAACACTACACATCTGTAATGGAATCGACGCCACCGTCACACGCTGCTTATTAATGAGGTGTTGTAACTGTGCTGGATTAACACGTTCCTCTCTATCTGGAATTACAAGCGTATGACCATTTAATAAACAACAATAAATCTCCATAACTGATGCATCAAAAACAATATTTGCATGTTGCAAAAATACTTCATTGTCGCCTAATTGCAATTCAGTTGACCATGCATGCACTAAATTCAACAAATTTCGTTGTCGTATGGCAACCCCTTTAGGCATCCCGGTCGTACCAGATGTGTAAATAGCATACATCTCATTATCTAACATCTCTGTGTTTTCAAGTTGATCGCCATGTGAATCATCATATTGATCATTTTCCTTTGATTCAACAAAACATTTAGCATTTTCCAATTGAATGACTGGTAATGTCGTTTCAATTTCAACGCCGTAAGACATGACTGCAGTTACTTTAGCATCCTCCAAAATTGCGCCTTGTCGCTTTTTAGGAAAATCAATATCGATAGGTATATAAGATGCACCTACTTTAACTGTCGCCAACATCGCCGCAATCATTTCAAAACTACGTTCTGTAAACAAGGCAACCCGTTGACCATTGCCCACACCATTTGATAGGAGCATGTGCGCAATGGCATCCACATAGTTGCGTAATGTTTCATATGTCATTGTCAAATCATTCATGACTAGCGCAACATGATTACCTTGTCGTGAGACAACTTCATTAAAGTAACTTATGATAGATTTATTTCCCGGGACATTAAGCATTCGATTGTTAACATGCGTATTGACCCAATTTAAAAGTTCCTCCGTGCCGTTTGGTATATCACAAATTTGTAGTGTATCTTGATGCTTCAAAATATAATCAATCATAATCATACATTGATTACCCATGTGACGAACTGTTTCTGAGTGATATAAATCGGTATTATACTCGATATTGATTGTATAGTCATCGCGATCTTCTTCAATGATGAAAGATAAATCAAATTTCGCCGTCACCGATTTGGGTTGAATGTGTGTTAATTTACTATGCCCAAAATGAGCATGATTCGTTTCATTGTTTTGTAGTACTAACATGACATCAAATAATGGATTCCGTGAGGCATCATGTGATTGATCTAAGTCATTTACTAAACATTCGAATGGGTATTCTTGATGCTCGTATGCCTCCAAACTCATTTCCTTAACTTCTTGTAAAAACTGTGTCCACATTTTATCAGGTGACGGTTGCCCTCTATATACCAACGTATTAGCAAACATGCCTAGCATTTGCTCCGTGCCTTTATGCATACGCGCACTCATTACACTACCGACAACAACATCATCTTTTCGAGCATATCTGCTTAACAACGTCATGACCACACACATAAAGAACATAAAATCAGTAATTTGATGCTTTTCTACATATTTTTGAAGTAGCTGTCTCGTTTGTTGATTCATTGTAAATGACATCATTGCTCCATTTGTCGTTTTAATATTTGGTCTAACATAGTCTGTCGGTAAGCTTAAAATAGGCACTTCATCTTTGAATTGAGATAACCAATATTGTCTATGTTTCGTCATATCACGATGCGACATCCACTCACTATAGTCTTTATATTGCAAGTTAAGTGGTAACAATAATTTATGTTGATAAAGTGCGTTAAGATCATTCATTAATTGTATATTGCTCATACCATCATTAATGATATGATGTGTATCTATAAACAGGTATGCGTGTAATGGACTTCGAATGTATCTCACTCTAATTTGACTCGGCTTTTCCAAATTAAAAGGTGCCACAAATTGGCGCATGATTTCTTGTTCATCCGTAAAATGCGTGTTAACTTCTTCAAAGTCAGCTACAACATCTGCCACAATACGTTGTCGAACCTCATCATCTACAACAATATATTGTGTCCGTAGAATCTCATGTCGCGCTATCAAATGCTGAACTGCTTGTCGCAATTGAGCTACATTAAGTTCTGATGATAACCGCCATAAAAAAGGTATGTTATACACCGTATCTTTATGGTTTGATTTCCATAATAAATACATTCGCTTTTGTGCAGAGCTCAACACATAATCATCTTTAACTATAGCTTCAGGAATCACTTCATAGTTTTGTTCTTGAACCTTAGCAATCGCTTGCGCTAGTTCAAATACAGTTGGCTTTTGTAATAAATCACCAATTTGTAATCGTTTCCCAGTAGATGCCTCTATCCGATTCACCACTAACGTTGCTTTTAATGAATGGCCACCTAATTCAAAGAAATTATCATGAATACCTACTTGATTTACATGTAAAATATCTGCAAAAATTTGGCATAGCAAGTGTTCGGTATCTGTACTCGGTGCTACATAGGCATCCGTATCGACATAGTCCATGATAGGCAATGCTTTCTTATCTAATTTCCCATTAATAGTAATAGGAATTTGCTCAATATGCATAAAATTAACTGGTATCATGTACTCCGGTAAGGTCATACGTAATTGTGATTTAATCTTATTATGTGATAATGTATGCATCGCTTCATAATAAGCAACGATATACTGATCTTGATCATGATTTTGAACCATAACAACAGCTTTATTAATACCTTGTATACGCTCGAGCGCATGCTCAATCTCTGACAACTCAATCCTAAACCCTCGAATCTTAACTTGTTTGTCCTTTCGATATAAATAATCTATGTTGCCATCGGGTAACAAACGAACGATATCACCACTTCTATACATCAGCTGATTTATATTTGAATCTTTGATAAATTTATCTGCTGTCAATTCTGGCTGATTTAAATAACCTGCAGCTAACCCAAAGCCACTTGTACATAATTCTCCAGGAATACCAACGCCACATCGACGCTCGCCTTGCATGATATAAACATGAGTACCAAGAATCGGTTTACCAATAGGAATACGATTTGGAACTTTGTTAGGTATATTATACGTCGTTGTAAATGTTGTATTTTCAGTTGGTCCATAACCATTAATAATTTGAGGATGCTTCGGTCTTTGATTAAGCAAATCCACCCACTTAGCATTCAATACTTCTCCACCAATTAATAAATACTTTAACGGTACCAATACTTCTATTCGTTCACTAGCAATCTGATTAAATAATGAGGAGGTTAACCACATAGTATTAACGTCATTTTCATTGATCAATTGTTCTAACGCTATTGGATTTAATAATTGTTCTTTTTTAGCAACAATCAGTTTTCCACCATTGAGCAATGCACCATATATTTCAAATGTTGCAGCATCAAAGGCTATAGTTCCTGATAACAAAATCGTCGTCTTTTCATTTAATGGTACATAATGATTTTGATGGACCAAGCGAACAATACCTCGGTGTGGAATTAGTGTCCCTTTAGGGTTACCAGTTGTCCCCGACGTGTAAATAACATACGCATGATCTTCTAACGTGTTACATTTAGAAAGATTATCAATATTTTTCCACGCTATCTTGTTCAAATCGATGTGATTAATATTTTGTTTACCATTTTCATATAAAGCTTGGTACGTTATTACAACTTTAGGCGTTGCATCTTTTAAAATGTACTCCTGACGATCACTTGGATAGTTCGTATCAATTGGCACGTAAGCCCCACCAGCTTTCAACACACCTATCATCGCTATTATCATCTCAATACTTTTTTCAGCTATGACAGCGACACGATCATTAGGTTCAACACCGTACTGGTTTCTCAAACGGTGTGCTAAATCATTCGCGCGTGCATTCAATGTTTGATATGTTATAAACACTCCGTCAAATTGCACAGCGACATGATTCGGCGTTGCTTCAACTTGTTGCTCAAATAAGGTAACAACTGTTTGCGCATCATCTATCTCAGGCAAACTTAAATTGATATCGTCATATAATTGAATATCACGTTCTGTCATCAAATTAAGTTCATCTACAGTTGTTCGTTTATTTCCATTTTCTTCAGTAATTTGCAAATAAATATTACGAACTAAGTCACTCAGCGTCTCGATTGAGAGCAAATCATATGCTGCACTGTTATATATAATTTTGAACCCGTGTTGATGTGGAAAAATTTCAATATCCGCTAAAGATGTATGTGCATCATGTATTTGATGTACATCCTCAATAACATCATTACAACAAGACATCATTTGATGATAACAATGAAAAATAGTCTCTAATGAAAGCGAAGACTTCGCGCACTGTAATTGCGACATATTTTGCAACACACTTTTATTAAAATCTGATGTAAAACGTTGACATACATCTTTTGCATCGATTGTTAACGTTAATGGCACAATATTTCCGTGTAAATCATTTAGTAAATGTGATGGTACATGTATACCTAATGTGACATCATGTTGTTGACTCATTATATGGTTAGCTAAATACACACTAACAGCCAACGATGCCATATCTATTGATGTCATATCATCAATTAAATACGTTTGATATAAAGCTTGCTCAAATGGATGCTTAATTGGTAAATAACTATCAATATGGATGTCAGAGTTATTCTCTAACCGAAAGTAGTTTGAGTCTAATGCTATATGCGATGCATCTTGATTGTCTTTATCATCATTTCTATTTAAATGTGCATGCTGTCGAGTATTGTTAATAACAGTATTGCCACGATATGCATTACATAAATCATCAAGAAAAATATCAATTTGACTATCATCGAAAATGGACACATGAAAATCTAATAGTATATATGCAGCATCAGCGAACTGAAACAATTTAAATTTGAATAAAGGTGAATCGTTAAAATGGTAAGTACTTAATTCTTGCTTAAAAAAAGCTTCTAAATCATAGTTTACGGAAGAAGATGGAACTTGTTTTATCTCAATAAAAGGCAGAAATTCATGAAGTATCATTGTTAAATTGTCATCGGTAGTAACATCAAAAAAATGTCTTATAGATGCATGTTGTTGCACAATTGTCGATAATGCATACATCATTTTAGTAGCTTCAACATTTTTAGCGAGTTTAACCCAATACGCATTACGGTGTGTCGTTGATTCTGTATTATTTTTGTATATACGAAAATATTCCTGTTGAAATCTCAAATTACCCATAATCATAAAAAGTCCTTCTTTCATATCATAATACTCATTACTTACTGAAATTGCATGATGATATGATAACCGACGAAATGTTAATTAACTCGTTATGTAATGATTAATATAAAACACCATTCGCAACAAATGAGCGATATATTCTACCCTAAAATACATCTTGTATCATCGTTACAATTGGTATATTTTTCAATGTAAATTACATACATATTCGACAAATAGCACACTACAACTCGTTAATCACTTTTTCTTGTTCATATCTTATTGCAAATTCAATATTGTTGTTACAAAATATCCATGAAGCAAGTTTATATTAAACAAACAACTCGCATAAAACAATTGTTATCATTAAATTTTAACAAATTCTTAATAAATTTATCTCTATTTTAATTACGACCAAATTAATAGGTTTTCAATATAAAAAGATGCATAGAATAAATATTTAAATCAATTCAATTTGTATTCACTTGTTTTTGTCCCCCGAATACACCAGCAACAAGCATGCTAGCACCAATTGTTAAAACTATAAACATATACAGTCCCATTTGTAATGTCGTTAAGAAAGCACCCAACACAATCCCTAACCTAGCTAGTGTTTCTGAAAAATGAATACCTAATGCATTAACTGCACTATATGTTCCTCTTTTAGCTTTAGGAATAATTTTAAAACGTTGTTCTGAAACTATAGGCGAATAAATAATTTCACCTACAGTCGCAATTATCATAAAAACAACTAATAAGCCAAACTGATTAAGATAGGTTAGACCACTATAGCCAACAATATAAATCAGCAAACCAGTGATTAAAGCTTTTTTAAAATCTATTTTCAATATAATTTTCGAGATTGAATACGTGAGTAAAATGACGACGACCGTATTAATCATTAGCAAGATTGCTAACATCTTAGCACCTGTTATATCATATGTGCCTATGCTTATTGTTTCAAACTGATCCTTTAGTCTAATAGCAATATATGAGGAGATTGAAAATTCACCCATCATGATGATACTAAACCCCGAAATCAATAACATGTAATTACGATCTTTCAAAACTAATTTATAACTACGAACTATATTTATTATTTGTAATTTTTGATAACGACTTGCATGTCGCTTGTCATCACTTTGCTTTACTTGATTTCGGTCTTGAGGTAACCAAATATATAAAATAAACAGTACAATTAAAAATATACAAGCTGCTATTAAGAAAAGCAGTAACATACTGTAGCCATACATCAAGCCACCTAACAATGCTCCAATAGCTACCGATAAGTTCGTCATCCAATAGCTAATCTTGTAAATATAATGTTCCACGTCTTCGGTAATTGCATCCATAATTAATGTGTCCATAACTGGAAATTGTAATCCCCAAACGATTGTAAATATGGCATATGCAACACAAAAACCAATAATTTGCCACAATTGATGTGACCCAAATATGCCCATGAACACAAGCATTATCACCATCGTCGCTTGATAAATAAGTACAAGCAACTTTTTCGGAAATATCTCAATAAGGTAACCAGATATAATAGACAATGGAAATTTTAGAATCACTAAACCAACTAGGTATATACCGACTATTGATTGACTTAACATATCTGTTAAATATAGTGCTATAAACGGTATAAATGCTGTCGTAATAATTAGCTGTAAAAAATTGCTAATCAATCGTACTTTCAAAGTCGTACTTAA
>OFLO01000272.1_pt1 | contig 11782 bp, 6 predicted proteins | sample 1540831 | NCBI WGS metagenome assembly OFLO01 (sample SAMEA4413049, study PRJEB24355) | metagenome | biome: human; feature: gut; material: faeces | place: United Kingdom | collected 2010 | reverse complement strand
GCTGGTGTGGTGGTGGTTTGAGAACTCAAGAGCGTGTTTGTACTACTTCTTTATAGTCAATGATTGCCAGTTCATTCCTCGCCTGGCCGCTTGTGTGGTGGCTGGGTACCCGGGAGGGTTTGATGAGGGGTGAGGTTTTTTTGAGGGCGTCCTTCCTTAAGGACGTGCTCGTCAATTTTTGTTTTGTGAGTCATCTGTTCGGATGCTTTTCACGAGGTTTTTTTGTGGAGGGTTCGATTCTGGCTCAGGATGAACGCTGGCGGCGTGCTTAACACATGCAAGTCGAACGGGATCCATCAGGCTTTGCTTGGTGGTGAGAGTGGCGAACGGGTGAGTAATGCGTGACCGACCTGCCCCATGCACCGGAATAGCTCCTGGAAACGGGTGGTAATGCCGGATGGTCCATCACACCGCATGGTGTGTTGGGAAAGCCTTTGCGGCATGGGATGGGGTCGCGTCCTATCAGCTTGATGGCGGGGTAACGGCCCACCATGGCTTCGACGGGTAGCCGGCCTGAGAGGGCGACCGGCCACATTGGGACTGAGATACGGCCCAGACTCCTACGGGAGGCAGCAGTGGGGAATATTGCACAATGGGCGCAAGCCTGATGCAGCGACGCCGCGTGAGGGATGGAGGCCTTCGGGTTGTAAACCTCTTTTGTTAGGGAGCAAGGCACTTTGTGTTGAGTGTACCTTTCGAATAAGCACCGGCTAACTACGTGCCAGCAGCCGCGGTAATACGTAGGGTGCAAGCGTTATCCGGAATTATTGGGCGTAAAGGGCTCGTAGGCGGTTCGTCGCGTCCGGTGTGAAAGTCCATCGCTTAACGGTGGATCCGCGCCGGGTACGGGCGGGCTTGAGTGCGGTAGGGGAGACTGGAATTCCCGGTGTAACGGTGGAATGTGTAGATATCGGGAAGAACACCAATGGCGAAGGCAGGTCTCTGGGCCGTTACTGACGCTGAGGAGCGAAAGCGTGGGGAGCGAACAGGATTAGATACCCTGGTAGTCCACGCCGTAAACGGTGGATGCTGGATGTGGGGCCCGTTCCACGGGTTCCGTGTCGGAGCTAACGCGTTAAGCATCCCGCCTGGGGAGTACGGCCGCAAGGCTAAAACTCAAAGAAATTGACGGGGGCCCGCACAAGCGGCGGAGCATGCGGATTAATTCGATGCAACGCGAAGAACCTTACCTGGGCTTGACATGTTCCCGACGATCCCAGAGATGGGGTTTCCCTTCGGGGCGGGTTCACAGGTGGTGCATGGTCGTCGTCAGCTCGTGTCGTGAGATGTTGGGTTAAGTCCCGCAACGAGCGCAACCCTCGCCCCGTGTTGCCAGCGGATTATGCCGGGAACTCACGGGGGACCGCCGGGGTTAACTCGGAGGAAGGTGGGGATGACGTCAGATCATCATGCCCCTTACGTCCAGGGCTTCACGCATGCTACAATGGCCGGTACAACGGGATGCGACAGTGCGAGCTGGAGCGGATCCCTGAAAACCGGTCTCAGTTCGGATCGCAGTCTGCAACTCGACTGCGTGAAGGCGGAGTCGCTAGTAATCGCGAATCAGCAACGTCGCGGTGAATGCGTTCCCGGGCCTTGTACACACCGCCCGTCAAGTCATGAAAGTGGGCAGCACCCGAAGCCGGTGGCCTAACCCCTTGCGGGAGGGAGCCGTCTAAGGTGAGGCTCGTGATTGGGACTAAGTCGTAACAAGGTAGCCGTACCGGAAGGTGCGGCTGGATCACCTCCTTTCTACGGAGAATGCAGCCGGATGTTCGTCCGGCGGTGCGAACCCCGACGCCGCGGCAGTCGCGGCGGCCTGGGGCTGCTGGTGTGGAAGAGATCATGGGCTTTCGGTTCGTCCGTCGTGGGATGTTCCGCGGGAGTGGTGCGGATGCGCTTTTGGGCTCCCGGATCGCCACCCCAGGCTTTGGCCTGGCGCGATTCGATGCCCATCGTGCCTGATGGCGGGCTGGTCCCGTCCGGACGGCGTGGTGGTGCGTGGTGGCTTGAGAACTGGATAGTGGACGCGAGCAAGACGGGGTTTCCTTTTGATTCCTCGTTCTTGCTGTTGATTTCGAATCGAACTCTATTTTTAGTGTTTGTTTCGATCGTTTTGTGATCATTTTAGTGTGATGATTTGTCGTCTGGGAATTTGCTAGGAAGGATCCTTGCGGCCATGCGCACCGTGTGGTGCGTGTTGCCTGCAAGGGCGTATGGTGGATGCCTTGGCAGACAGGACCGATGAAGGACGTTTGAGGCTGCGATATGCCTCGGGGAGCCGCCAACAGGGCTTTGATCCGAGGATTTCCGAATGGGGGAACCCACCGGCCGTCATGGGCCGGTACCGCCGTGTGCGGGGGGTACGCAGGGAAGTGAAACATCTCAGTACCTGCAGGAAAGGATATTCCGTGAGTAGTGGCGAGCGAAAGCGGATCAGGCCAAACCTTGCGCGTGTGATACCCGTCGGGGGTTGCGCGCGGGGTGTAGAGGGATCGCGTTTGCCGGCTCCGACGGGCCGGCCGTCAGTTGCATAAAACCATGTGCCAGGGGAACCGGGTTGAATACCGGGCCGCAGAGGGTGAGGGCCCCGTACCCGAACGCGCATGGTCTGGCGATCGCGTCTCCCAAGTAGCACGGGCCCCGTGGAATCCCGTGCGAATCAGTCCCGACCGTGGGATAAGCCTAAATATTCCTGTCTGACCGATAGCGAACGAGTACCGTGAGGGAAAGGTGAAAAGTACCCCGGGAGGGGAGTGAAACAGTCTCTGAAACCATGCGCCTACGAACCGTCGGGGCCCCCTTGTGGGGTGACGGCGTGCCTATCGAAAAATGAGTCTGCGAGTCAGTGGCATGTGGCGAGCATAAGCCGTGTGGCGTATGCGTAGCGAAGGCGAGTCTTAAAAGGCGTTTGAGTCGCGTGTCCTGGACCCGAAGCGGGATGATCTAGCCCTGAGCAGGTTGAAGCGCGGGTAAGACCGTGTGGAGGACCGAACCCACCTGGGTTGAAAACCGGGGGGATGACTTGGGGCTAGGGGTGAAAGGCCAATCAAATTCCGTGATAGCTGGTTCTCTCCGAAATGCATTTAGGTGCAGCGTCGGATCGATTACATCCGGGGGGTAGAGCGACTGGATGCTTGCGGGCCCATATCGGGTACCAACAGCAACCAAACTCCGAATACCCGTGATGCGTATCCCGGCAGTGAGTCGGCGGGGGATAAGCTCCGTCGTCGAAAGGGAAACAGCCCAGATCGTCGTCTAAGGTCCCCAAGCGTGTGCTAAGTGGGAAAGGATGTGGAGTCGCATAGACAGCCAGGAGGTTGGCTCAGAAGCAGCCACCCTTGAAAGAGTGCGTAACAGCTCACTGGTCTAGTGGTTCCGCGCCGACAATGTAGCGGGGCTCAAGCACACCACCGAAGACGCGGCAGTAGCTTTGCTACTGGGTAGGAGAGCGTCCCATGCGGGGCGAAGCGGCGGCGCAAGCCCGCCGTGGACCGCATGGGAGTGAGAATGCAGACATGAGTAGCGAAAGACGGGTGAAGATCCCGTCCGCTGGACGACCAAGGGTTCCAGGGCCACGTTCATCGTCCCTGGGTGAGTCGGGTCCTAAGGCGAGGCCGACAGGCGTAGTCGAATGGATGAACGGGTCGATATTCCCGTACCGGCATGCAACCGACAAAACCGAATCCGCGAGTACTAACCTCCGGGTCCGGGCTTACGTCTCCTTCGGGAGCCGGATGCCCTGGCCTGTTGGGACCGTAACGGTAGTAGGTCAGCGCGGGAGTGACGCAGAAGGGTAGCCGGCCGCGGAGGTGGTCTTCCGTGGTCAAGCACGCAGCCCGTCCCACAGGCAAATCCGTGGGGCGCGTGGGCGAGGTGCGATGATGGGCGCCGCAGGGCGCGATATCCGGTGATCCCGGCTGCCGAGAAAAGCTTCGGCGTGAGGCGGCGTGCCGCCCGTACCCCAAACCGACACTGGTGGTCAGGTAGAGAATACCAAAGCGATCGAGCGAATCCTGGTCAAGGAACTCGGCAAATCACTCCCGTTCCTTCGGTTTAAGGGAGACCCCCGATGGTGAAGCGGCTTGCCCGTGGAGCTTTTGGGGGTGGCACAGACCAGGGGGTAGCGACTGTTTACCAAAAACACAGGAGCGTGCGAAGGCGCAAGCCGCTGTATACGCTCTGACGCCTGCCCGGTGCCGGAAGGTTAAGAGGATCCGTCAGGCCTCGGCCGAAGCGGTGAATTCAAGCCCCGGTAAACGGCGGTGGTAACTATAACCATCCTAAGGTAGCGAAATTCCTTGTCGGGTAAGTTCCGACCTGCACGAATGGCGTAACGACTTCCCCACTGTCTCGACCAGGAGCTCGGCGAAATTGCAGTACGAGTAAAGATGCTCGTTAAGCGCAGAAGGACGAAAAGACCCCGGGACCTTTACTATACCTTGGTATTGGCATTCGGTGTGGATTGTGTAGCATAGGCGGAAGGCTTCGAAGCCACGGCGCCAGCCGCGGTGGAGCCGCAAGGTGAAATACCGCTCTGTTCGCATTGGATGTCTAACCTCGACCAGTCATCCTGGTCAGGGACAGTGCCTGGCGGGTAGTTTAACTGGGGCGGTTGCCTCCCAAAGAGTAACGGAGGCGCTCAAAGGTTCCCTCAGCCCGGTTGGCAATCGGGTGGCGAGTGTAAGTGCACAAGGGAGCTTGACTGCGAGACTGACGGGTCGAGCAGGGACGAAAGTCGGAACTAGTGATCCGGTGCCGGTGTACGGACGCGGCATCGCTCAACGGATAAAAGGTACCCCGGGGATAACAGGCTGATCATTCCCAAGAGTCCATATCGACGGGATGGTTTGGCACCTCGATGTCGGCTCGTCGCATCCTGGGGCTGGAGCAGGTCCCAAGGGTTCGGCTGTTCGCCGATTAAAGCGGCACGCGAGCTGGGTTCAGAACGTCGTGAGACAGTTTGGTCTCTATCCTCTGCGCTCGTCGGAATGTTGAGGAGGCCTGCCCATAGTACGAGAGGACCTGGGTGGACGAACCTCTGGTATGCCGGTTGTCACGCCAGTGGCACGGCCGGTTGGCTACGTTCGGAAGGGATAACCGCTGAAAGCATCTAAGCGGGAAGCCTGCTCCAAGATAAGCATTCCATAGGACTACGGGTCCTTGAAGTCCCCATGCAGAACACGTGGTTGATAGGCCGGACGTGGAAGCCCCGCGAGGGGTGGAGCCGACCGGTACTAACGGACGAAAGGCAACACAACAATCCAACCCCGGTTGGAACGCAAGCATCCTGCTGCGAACCATCCCGCACGACAATGAGCACGGGATGAGCACAAGACGAATCAACGCATCGCGTCCGCTATCCGGTTCCCAGGCCGCCACACGCCGGCAGACCCCAGCGTCTGACCGTATAACAGAAGATTTGCGGCGGCCATGGCCCAGGTGAGACGCCCGGTCCCATTCCGAACCCGGAAGCTAAGGCCTGGCACGGCGATGGTACTGCACCCGACAGGGTGTGGGAGAGTAGCACGCCGCCGCATCCAACTTGCAGGAAGCCCCGATGGATTCAATCCACCGGGGCTTCCCTTATATGCGCGCAAAACTTTGCCAGGTGGAGGAATGTTTTTCTTCATCGCATATTGGAATAACGGAAGACTGAGAACAACATAATGTGCATTATCGGTTAATCCGAGAAAGCTTGGCCAATATACTCTCAGGAACCGCCAGCGTGGGCGGTACGTCTGCATTGACTATTTCATGCCGCCACGGTCAGTTCAGCTTCATAAAGTGGATATTAAGTGCATGGAGAGTACAACGGCTGAACACTCATAGAAGCCCATCTACCGGGAGATTTGTGCTTATCCCTGCACGATTCCAATTTTCACGTATCTACCGAAATATCAGACACCGAAAATAATGTATGCGGTTATTGCGATATGCCACATAACGGGCTCTTTCTACATTGTGGACGCGGTACTGAGCCACGTTGGACGGAAATAGGTCGGCGACACGCCAATGAAAATATATTTTGAATACTTTTTTCGTGCATCAACAGGCCTACACTGTTCATAGAGACGTGCGAAGCGTCGATTTCGACACGCCGGGCGAAGCCTGTCGTTTCAACGATTTGGGCTTCTTTTTGTGCGCTCGATTTGCATGAGTCCTCAAATGTGTGTAAGTTATTTCCTTGCTGCCGCTCAGCGAGTGGTTCTTCTCCGGAAGAGCTTACAAGGTGGGTGAGTGGTGGTGGTTTGAGAACTCAAGAGCGTGTTTGTACTACTTCTTTATAGTCAATGATTGCCAGTTCATTCCTCGCCTGGCCGCTTGTGTGGTGGCTGGGTACCCGGGAGGGTTTGATGAGGGGTGAGGTTTTTTTGAGGGCGTCCTTCCTTAAGGACGTGCTCGTCAATTTTTGTTTTGTGAGTCATCTGTTCGGATGCTTTTCACGAGGTTTTTTTGTGGAGGGTTCGATTCTGGCTCAGGATGAACGCTGGCGGCGTGCTTAACACATGCAAGTCGAACGGGATCCATCAGGCTTTGCTTGGTGGTGAGAGTGGCGAACGGGTGAGTAATGCGTGACCGACCTGCCCCATGCACCGGAATAGCTCCTGGAAACGGGTGGTAATGCCGGATGGTCCATCACACCGCATGGTGTGTTGGGAAAGCCTTTGCGGCATGGGATGGGGTCGCGTCCTATCAGCTTGATGGCGGGGTAACGGCCCACCATGGCTTCGACGGGTAGCCGGCCTGAGAGGGCGACCGGCCACATTGGGACTGAGATACGGCCCAGACTCCTACGGGAGGCAGCAGTGGGGAATATTGCACAATGGGCGCAAGCCTGATGCAGCGACGCCGCGTGAGGGATGGAGGCCTTCGGGTTGTAAACCTCTTTTGTTAGGGAGCAAGGCACTTTGTGTTGAGTGTACCTTTCGAATAAGCACCGGCTAACTACGTGCCAGCAGCCGCGGTAATACGTAGGGTGCAAGCGTTATCCGGAATTATTGGGCGTAAAGGGCTCGTAGGCGGTTCGTCGCGTCCGGTGTGAAAGTCCATCGCTTAACGGTGGATCCGCGCCGGGTACGGGCGGGCTTGAGTGCGGTAGGGGAGACTGGAATTCCCGGTGTAACGGTGGAATGTGTAGATATCGGGAAGAACACCAATGGCGAAGGCAGGTCTCTGGGCCGTTACTGACGCTGAGGAGCGAAAGCGTGGGGAGCGAACAGGATTAGATACCCTGGTAGTCCACGCCGTAAACGGTGGATGCTGGATGTGGGGCCCGTTCCACGGGTTCCGTGTCGGAGCTAACGCGTTAAGCATCCCGCCTGGGGAGTACGGCCGCAAGGCTAAAACTCAAAGAAATTGACGGGGGCCCGCACAAGCGGCGGAGCATGCGGATTAATTCGATGCAACGCGAAGAACCTTACCTGGGCTTGACATGTTCCCGACGATCCCAGAGATGGGGTTTCCCTTCGGGGCGGGTTCACAGGTGGTGCATGGTCGTCGTCAGCTCGTGTCGTGAGATGTTGGGTTAAGTCCCGCAACGAGCGCAACCCTCGCCCCGTGTTGCCAGCGGATTATGCCGGGAACTCACGGGGGACCGCCGGGGTTAACTCGGAGGAAGGTGGGGATGACGTCAGATCATCATGCCCCTTACGTCCAGGGCTTCACGCATGCTACAATGGCCGGTACAACGGGATGCGACAGTGCGAGCTGGAGCGGATCCCTGAAAACCGGTCTCAGTTCGGATCGCAGTCTGCAACTCGACTGCGTGAAGGCGGAGTCGCTAGTAATCGCGAATCAGCAACGTCGCGGTGAATGCGTTCCCGGGCCTTGTACACACCGCCCGTCAAGTCATGAAAGTGGGCAGCACCCGAAGCCGGTGGCCTAACCCCTTGCGGGAGGGAGCCGTCTAAGGTGAGGCTCGTGATTGGGACTAAGTCGTAACAAGGTAGCCGTACCGGAAGGTGCGGCTGGATCACCTCCTTTCTACGGAGAATGCAGCCGGATGTTCGTCCGGCGGTGCGAACCCCGACGCCGCGGCAGTCGCGGCGGCCTGGGGCTGCTGGTGTGGAAGAGATCATGGGCTTTCGGTTCGTCCGTCGTGGGATGTTCCGCGGGAGTGGTGCGGATGCGCTTTTGGGCTCCCGGATCGCCACCCCAGGCTTTGGCCTGGCGCGATTCGATGCCCATCGTGCCTGATGGCGGGCTGGTCCCGTCCGGACGGCGTGGTGGTGCGTGGTGGCTTGAGAACTGGATAGTGGACGCGAGCAAGACGGGGTTTCCTTTTGATTCCTCGTTCTTGCTGTTGATTTCGAATCGAACTCTATTTTTAGTGTTTGTTTCGATCGTTTTGTGATCATTTTAGTGTGATGATTTGTCGTCTGGGAATTTGCTAGGAAGGATCCTTGCGGCCATGCGCACCGTGTGGTGCGTGTTGCCTGCAAGGGCGTATGGTGGATGCCTTGGCAGACAGGACCGATGAAGGACGTTTGAGGCTGCGATATGCCTCGGGGAGCCGCCAACAGGGCTTTGATCCGAGGATTTCCGAATGGGGGAACCCACCGGCCGTCATGGGCCGGTACCGCCGTGTGCGGGGGGTACGCAGGGAAGTGAAACATCTCAGTACCTGCAGGAAAGGATATTCCGTGAGTAGTGGCGAGCGAAAGCGGATCAGGCCAAACCTTGCGCGTGTGATACCCGTCGGGGGTTGCGCGCGGGGTGTAGAGGGATCGCGTTTGCCGGCTCCGACGGGCCGGCCGTCAGTTGCATAAAACCATGTGCCAGGGGAACCGGGTTGAATACCGGGCCGCAGAGGGTGAGGGCCCCGTACCCGAACGCGCATGGTCTGGCGATCGCGTCTCCCAAGTAGCACGGGCCCCGTGGAATCCCGTGCGAATCAGTCCCGACCGTGGGATAAGCCTAAATATTCCTGTCTGACCGATAGCGAACGAGTACCGTGAGGGAAAGGTGAAAAGTACCCCGGGAGGGGAGTGAAACAGTCTCTGAAACCATGCGCCTACGAACCGTCGGGGCCCCCTTGTGGGGTGACGGCGTGCCTATCGAAAAATGAGTCTGCGAGTCAGTGGCATGTGGCGAGCATAAGCCGTGTGGCGTATGCGTAGCGAAGGCGAGTCTTAAAAGGCGTTTGAGTCGCGTGTCCTGGACCCGAAGCGGGATGATCTAGCCCTGAGCAGGTTGAAGCGCGGGTAAGACCGTGTGGAGGACCGAACCCACCTGGGTTGAAAACCGGGGGGATGACTTGGGGCTAGGGGTGAAAGGCCAATCAAATTCCGTGATAGCTGGTTCTCTCCGAAATGCATTTAGGTGCAGCGTCGGATCGATTACATCCGGGGGGTAGAGCGACTGGATGCTTGCGGGCCCATATCGGGTACCAACAGCAACCAAACTCCGAATACCCGTGATGCGTATCCCGGCAGTGAGTCGGCGGGGGATAAGCTCCGTCGTCGAAAGGGAAACAGCCCAGATCGTCGTCTAAGGTCCCCAAGCGTGTGCTAAGTGGGAAAGGATGTGGAGTCGCATAGACAGCCAGGAGGTTGGCTCAGAAGCAGCCACCCTTGAAAGAGTGCGTAACAGCTCACTGGTCTAGTGGTTCCGCGCCGACAATGTAGCGGGGCTCAAGCACACCACCGAAGACGCGGCAGTAGCTTTGCTACTGGGTAGGAGAGCGTCCCATGCGGGGCGAAGCGGCGGCGCAAGCCCGCCGTGGACCGCATGGGAGTGAGAATGCAGACATGAGTAGCGAAAGACGGGTGAAGATCCCGTCCGCTGGACGACCAAGGGTTCCAGGGCCACGTTCATCGTCCCTGGGTGAGTCGGGTCCTAAGGCGAGGCCGACAGGCGTAGTCGAATGGATGAACGGGTCGATATTCCCGTACCGGCATGCAACCGACAAAACCGAATCCGCGAGTACTAACCTCCGGGTCCGGGCTTACGTCTCCTTCGGGAGCCGGATGCCCTGGCCTGTTGGGACCGTAACGGTAGTAGGTCAGCGCGGGAGTGACGCAGAAGGGTAGCCGGCCGCGGAGGTGGTCTTCCGTGGTCAAGCACGCAGCCCGTCCCACAGGCAAATCCGTGGGGCGCGTGGGCGAGGTGCGATGATGGGCGCCGCAGGGCGCGATATCCGGTGATCCCGGCTGCCGAGAAAAGCTTCGGCGTGAGGCGGCGTGCCGCCCGTACCCCAAACCGACACTGGTGGTCAGGTAGAGAATACCAAAGCGATCGAGCGAATCCTGGTCAAGGAACTCGGCAAATCACTCCCGTTCCTTCGGTTTAAGGGAGACCCCCGATGGTGAAGCGGCTTGCCCGTGGAGCTTTTGGGGGTGGCACAGACCAGGGGGTAGCGACTGTTTACCAAAAACACAGGAGCGTGCGAAGGCGCAAGCCGCTGTATACGCTCTGACGCCTGCCCGGTGCCGGAAGGTTAAGAGGATCCGTCAGGCCTCGGCCGAAGCGGTGAATTCAAGCCCCGGTAAACGGCGGTGGTAACTATAACCATCCTAAGGTAGCGAAATTCCTTGTCGGGTAAGTTCCGACCTGCACGAATGGCGTAACGACTTCCCCACTGTCTCGACCAGGAGCTCGGCGAAATTGCAGTACGAGTAAAGATGCTCGTTAAGCGCAGAAGGACGAAAAGACCCCGGGACCTTTACTATACCTTGGTATTGGCATTCGGTGTGGATTGTGTAGCATAGGCGGAAGGCTTCGAAGCCACGGCGCCAGCCGCGGTGGAGCCGCAAGGTGAAATACCGCTCTGTTCGCATTGGATGTCTAACCTCGACCAGTCATCCTGGTCAGGGACAGTGCCTGGCGGGTAGTTTAACTGGGGCGGTTGCCTCCCAAAGAGTAACGGAGGCGCTCAAAGGTTCCCTCAGCCCGGTTGGCAATCGGGTGGCGAGTGTAAGTGCACAAGGGAGCTTGACTGCGAGACTGACGGGTCGAGCAGGGACGAAAGTCGGAACTAGTGATCCGGTGCCGGTGTACGGACGCGGCATCGCTCAACGGATAAAAGGTACCCCGGGGATAACAGGCTGATCATTCCCAAGAGTCCATATCGACGGGATGGTTTGGCACCTCGATGTCGGCTCGTCGCATCCTGGGGCTGGAGCAGGTCCCAAGGGTTCGGCTGTTCGCCGATTAAAGCGGCACGCGAGCTGGGTTCAGAACGTCGTGAGACAGTTTGGTCTCTATCCTCTGCGCTCGTCGGAATGTTGAGGAGGCCTGCCCATAGTACGAGAGGACCTGGGTGGACGAACCTCTGGTATGCCGGTTGTCACGCCAGTGGCACGGCCGGTTGGCTACGTTCGGAAGGGATAACCGCTGAAAGCATCTAAGCGGGAAGCCTGCTCCAAGATAAGCATTCCATAGGACTACGGGTCCTTGAAGTCCCCATGCAGAACACGTGGTTGATAGGCCGGACGTGGAAGCCCCGCGAGGGGTGGAGCCGACCGGTACTAACGGACGAAAGGCAACACAACAATCCAACCCCGGTTGGAACGCAAGCATCCTGCTGCGAACCATCCCGCACGACAATGAGCACGGGATGAGCACAAGACGAATCAACGCATCGCGTCCGCTATCCGGTTCCCAGGCCGCCACACGCCGGCAGACCCCAGCGTCTGACCGTATAACAGAAGATTTGCGGCGGCCATGGCCCAGGTGAGACGCCCGGTCCCATTCCGAACCCGGAAGCTAAGGCCTGGCACGGCGATGGTACTGCACCCGACAGGGTGTGGGAGAGTAGCACGCCGCCGCATCCAACTTA
>OFLO01000257.1_pt1 | contig 13565 bp, 15 predicted proteins | sample 1540831 | NCBI WGS metagenome assembly OFLO01 (sample SAMEA4413049, study PRJEB24355) | metagenome | biome: human; feature: gut; material: faeces | place: United Kingdom | collected 2010 | reverse complement strand
AATTACATAAAAAAGGAGAGATAATTTATGAAATTTAAGTCATTGATTACAACAACATTAGCATTAGGCGTTATAGCATCAACAGGAGCAAACTTTAATACTAACGAAGCATCTGCCGCAGCTAAGCAATTAGATAAATCATCAAGTTCATTACACCATGGACATTCTAAAATCCAGGTTCCATATACAATCACAGTGAACGGCACAAGTCAAAACATTTTATCAAGCTTAACATTTAATAAGAATCAACAAATTAGTTATAAAGATATAGAGAATAAAGTTAAATCAGTTTTATACTTTAATAGAGGCATTAGTGATATTGATTTAAGACTTTCTAAGCAAGCGAAATATACGGTTCATTTTAAAAATGGAGCAAAAAGAGTTGTCGATTTGAAAGCAGGTATCTACACAGCTGACTTAATCAATACAAGTGACATTAAAGCAATCAGTGTTAACGTAGATACTAAAAAGCAAGAGAAAGATAAAGAAGCAAAAGCAAATGTTCAAGTGCCGTATACAATCACTGTTAATGGTACAAGCCAAAACATTTTATCAAACTTAACATTTAAAAAGAATCAACAAATTAGTTATAAAGATTTAGAGAATAATGTAAAATCAGTTTTAAAATCAAACAGAGGTATAACTGATGTAGATTTAAGACTTTCAAAACAAGCGAAATTTACAGTTGTTTTCAAAAATGGAACGAAAAAAGTTATTGATTTGAAATCAGGCATCTACACAGCGAATTTAATCAATTCTAGCGATATTAAAAATATTAATATTAATGTAGATACTAAAAAACAAGCGAAAGATAAAGCTAAAACAAGTACTCAAGTGCCGTATTCAATTAATTTAAATGGTACATCTACAAACATTTTATCGAATCTTTCATTTTCAAATAAACCTTGGACAAATTACAAAAATTTAACAGAAAAGGTTAAATCAGTATTGAAATCTGACAGAGGCGTTAGTGAACGTGATTTGAAACACGCAAAGAAAGCCTATTACACTGTTTACTTTAAAAATGGTGGTAAACGAGTAATACATTTAAATTCAAATGTTTATACAGCTAATTTAGTTCATGCGAAAGATATTAAGAAAATTGAAGTTACAGTTAAAACAGGATCAAAAGCGAAAGCAGAGCGCTATGTACCATACACAATTGCAGTAAATGGTGCATCAACACCAAATTTATCTGATTTAAAATTTACAGGTGACTCACGTGTAAGCTACAGTGATATTACTAAAAAAGTTAAATCAGTATTGAAGCATGATAGAGGTATCGGTGAACGTGAATTAAAATACGCTAAAAAAGCAACTTATACAGTACATTTTAAAAATGGAAAGAAAAAAGTGATTAATTTAAACTCAAAAATTAGCCAACTGAATTTGCTTTTTGTCAAAGATATTAAAAAGATAGATATCGATGTTAAAACAGGGTCAAAAGCGAAAGCGGATAGCTATGTACCATACACAATCGCAGTAAATGGTACATCAACACCTATTTTATCAAAACTAAAACTTTCGAATAAGCAATTAATTGGTTATCAAGATTTAAATGAAAAAGTTAAATCAGTTTTAAAACATGATAGAGGTATCAATGATATTGAATTGAAATTTGCGAAACAAGCGAAGTATACTATACACTTTAAAAATGGAAAGACACAAGTTGTTGACCTTAAATCAGATATCTTTACAAGAAACTTATTCAGTGTCAAAGATATTAAAAAGATAGATATTAATGTGAAACAACACACTAAAGCAAATAAAGAAGTTAAAAAAGCGACTAACAAAGCGACTAAAGTGAAATTTCCAGTAACGATAAATGGATTTTCAAATTTAGTTTCAAATGAATTTACGTTTTTACATCCACATAAAATAACAACAAACGACTTGAATGCTAAACTTAGACTAGCGTTAGCAAGCGATCAAGGTATTACTAAACATGATATTGGACTGTCTGAACGCACTGTGTATAAAGTGTATTTTAAAGACGGATCATCAAAAATTGTTGACTTAAAAGCTGCGAAACAAGATTCAAAAGTATTTAAAGCAACTGACATTAAAAAAGTAGACATTGAAATTAAATTTTAATCTTTAATTTTATATTAAGGCATCTCACAATCGTGGGGTGCCTTTTACATTTGTAGAGATGTGATACTTGAAAGGAATAATTTTAAAAATAAAAAACCAATAATCCGAGTCATACTCATCAGATTATTGGTTGAAATTAATTATCTTAAGTCATCAATTGCTTTAGCAATTGAATCAAATACATGTGGGATATCTTCTTTTTCTACACAGCTAAACGCTATACGAATATCTGTTGCATTTAGTGCAATAACACCAATTGAATATTTTTCAATTAAATGTTTACGAAGTTTTTCAGGGTCAACATCATGAACTTTTATTGCCATAAAGTATCCAGAGTTAAAGTCATATGCTTGCCAATGTGAATGATATTGATCAGCATAGACAACTTCCTTAGTGACTTCATAGCGTTCTTTTAATGTTTGAATATTTTGTTCGATTTCTTTATCGAATTGTTTATTATTTTTTAATACATGCTTTACAGCGCTTTGTGTTGGAAGCGGTCCACTAGAAATGTTGCTTCGTATAAGACCTTTTACTTTGGCTTCTAAAACTTCTTTAGTTGTTTGATCAGACGTTCCAAATGTCATAAATCCAACACGGAATCCCCATGCGAAAAATTCTTTTGTTGCACCATCTAAACGAACAGGTAATATTGCATTTGAATTTAAATTAGTTAATGCAGTAAATAATGATTGAGTATACACATCTTCATAGAATAAACCATAGTATGCATCATCCACAACAGCTATAACTTTTGTACCTTTATCAGCTAATGCTTTAATTGCATCGACGATGGTAGTCACTTCTTTATGCGTAGGAGTGTAACCTGTCGGATTATTAGGATAATTTAAAATCATAATGACTTTATCTTTATTGTATGATTGTAAAGCTTCTACAAGTGAATCAGTAGTATAATGCCCGTCTTTATCAAAGATAGGATATGTTTGAAGGTTTGCACCATTTCTCGTATTGAAAACAAGTTTGTAATTACCCCAATTATGCTCTGGTAACAAGATAGTGTCACCTTGATTTACAAATAAATCGCCAACTAGAGATAAGCCATGTGTTAATGCATTCGTAACAATTGGTCGTGACATGTTGTTGATTGATAGCTCTGGATTGTCACGCAACATTTTTTGTTGCCATAAATCACGTAATTCTTCGATACCTTGTGGTGGCGCATAAGGGAATATTTCATCTGGAGTTAAATCATTAAACATTGCATCTAAAGATGATGCAAACATTTTTCCGTCTTTGTTTGTCGCCATACCTATAGTTGCATTGTATGTTGTACTCTTTGCTTCAGCAGATTGAGATAAAATGCCTTTTGGATAAAACATATTTTGACCTAAGTCAGATAACATTGCAAAGGCAGTTGCATTTGACTGTTGAAGTTGTTCATTTAAGCTTTGGGCTAAAGGATTCATTATTACTTAACCTCTCTTTAAAAAAATTGTATGCCTATATATTATCTTCAATTATACCAAAGATAAAGTGTTGTTGGTGAATTAACGAATAATATGTAAAATCTGCTACCAAAATACGAACACATGTTCTGTTTTTGTGTTAGAATAGGTGTAGGTCATCCTTCGGTATGATACTTTAGTCGAACGGAGGTGTAGTGTAATGATGTGGTGGCAAGAAGGGATGATGACACTTATTACAGGTGGCTTACTAATTATTTTTCGGCTTTGGTTAGAACTGAAATGGAAAAATAAAAAATGATCCTACACACATAAATAACCCCAAGTCTGCTGGTACCAGACTTGGGGTTGTGTAGTATAATTCTGTGGATACACTTAAATAATATCATTGAACACAATATATCGCAATCAATAATCATTTTGATTGAATGGTTTTGTTGCGCTATTTTAGTTGAAAGTGATTAGTACCTTGAACTTTTGAAATTCAATAACTTATTAAAAAAATTTATATTTGTTATAATGTCGATGTTGAGGTGAAATAAATTGAAACATCTAACAAAAATATTTGTAGTACTTGCAATTATTTTATTTATTATTGGTTATTATTTACAAGCAACTAATCATGAAAGCCAAGGTATAAAATTATTATTAGCAGCGATTATGTTTATGATTTGTGCTTTTATAAGTAGAAGTAATGATCGACGTAAAAATAGTAAATAGAATTGACTGTTTAAAACGATTGTTTATGTTGACGCTACGGTTGTCACGTAGAGATTAAAGACATTCGTTTTAGCAGTCTTTTTTATTGAAGTAGACAATGCAAGATTAAATGGTAGTGTCATTTCATTTTATTCAACTGCTAGTAATACAATACTCAGTGTTATTTCTGAAGACTGGTTGATAATGAGACATGCATATTTACAAAACTGTGTATATTGTGTATATTGTATATATACAGAAGTTGATAGGGGGACGTTGATGAAAATAATTTTAAAAAACAATAGTGATTTTCCGATTTATGAACAGATTAAGCAACAAGTAAAACAAAATATTTTAAAGGGACATGTTGCTCCTGGAGAGCATTTGCCGTCAATGAGAGAACTTGCCAAAGATCTTCAAGTAAGTTTGATTACTACCAAACGTGCTTATGAAGATTTAGAGAAAGACGGTTTTGTTACAACAATTAGAGGAAAAGGGACCTTTGTTAAGGAGCAAGATAGTTCTATTTTAAAAGAGAAACAATTTTTTACCATTGAAAATTTGGTTAAAGAATTGGTTAATGAAGCGCAAGCCATCGAAATGTCACTTGAGGAACTGCAGGATATTTTAACGTTCATTTATGAGGAGGAATCATCATGAATGCCATAGAATTAAGTAATGTTAATTATTCAAGTGATCAGTTTAATTTAAAGAATATCTCTTTCAAAGTTCCTCAAGGATTCGTCACTGGTTTTATTGGTAGAAATGGCGCTGGTAAAACCACAATAATAAGGTTAATTATGGATTTGTATCAACCACAAACTGGTGTTATTAGAGTATTAGAAGAGGATATGGCTCTCAATCCGATAGAGTTAAAGAATAGAATTGGGTTTGTTTACTCTGAAAATTATTTTAATGAGAGATGGACTACGAAGCAACTTGAAAAAATGATTGCCCCTTTTTATCGTAAATGGGACCATCAAGTATTTGAATTTTATCTTGAAAAGTTCGATTTACCAATCAATAAATCAATAAAAACATTTTCGACTGGCATGAAAATGAAATTATCACTAGCAGTTGCATTTTCACATCATGCTGAATTGTATATTTTTGATGAGCCTACTTCAGGACTTGATCCCTTAGCTAGAAATGAGCTATTGGAGATAATTCAGCAAGAATTAATTGATGAAAATAAAACAATATTCATGTCGACACACATTATCTCAGATTTAGAAAAAATAGCTGATTATATCATTCACTTAAGTGACGGTGAAGTTATCTTAAATGGTTCAAAAGAACAACTGTTACAAAGATATCAAGTTGTGAGTGGTGCAATTGAGGACCTTGATGATGAATTAGCATCTCTACTTATTTTTGAAGAACATAAGCGTACGGGATTTATAGGATTAACAGAACATGCGCAAGTATATAAAGAAATTTTAGGTCATAAAGTGAATATCACTACACCTTCTATTGAAAACTTAATGGTTTATCTTGAAAAGAGAAACCCTAAATATCATGAAAACATCAAATTGATGGAAGAAGGTTTTTAAATGAAGGCATTGTTAATTAGGAATTTTAAATTACGACGATATACACTTATCATCTATGTTCTATTATTAACCTTATATCCTTTTTATATAATGCTTGACTCAACAAAGTTCTTTTACCTATTGCAATCTTTTATAAGTCCAACAATATTGATTATTTGGATTTTAGATGCTGGTCACTTATTTAGACTCAATCGTAGATTAGGTGGTAATGATTCATATTATTTTTATATGAGTTTACCTGTGTCAAAAAAACAATTGCTTAATGCCAACTATATTACATGCATTGTTTTAACATTAATTGGAACGCTTGTTATTAGTTTATATGCTTATGAAGCAGATGTGATTGAACCAAATTCAATCTATTTTTCAACTGCATATGCATTTGTCATATCTAACTTCTTGTCTATACCAATTGCATTTAGTCAATTTACAGAATTGCGTAGAGTCAAAGTGCCATATGGTATATACGTGTTTACTATTATCATTTTAGTTCCATTTTTATTTTCAATTGCAATAGTGTTGGTGAATTATTTTGTTCTAAGTCAATCATCATTCCCAGATTTATATTCATATATTTTAAATATTGGTTTTCTAATTATAAGCATTGTTATACTTATTGTTAATTATTTTAAACAGCTCAATAAAATAAATACTAGAAAATTTAAAGGAGGCAGTCGATGAAATTAGAACATATTACAAAAAAATACGGCTCAAATGTCGTTTTAAATGATATTGATTTTGACTTTGGTGATAGTAGAATTGTCGGATTAATAGGGAAAAACGGTGTTGGTAAAACAACCGTTATGAAAGTAATGAATGGTAATATTATTAAATTTGATGGAAAAGTAGATATTGATAATGCAGATAATATCGGTTTTTTAATTGAGCATCCTAAATTATATGATAATAAATCAGGATTGTATAACTTGAAATTATTTGCACAAGTATTAGGTAAGGGTTTTGATAAAGCATACACAGACAAAATTATAGATGCATTTGGTATGAGACCTTATATTAAAAAGAAAGTTAAGAAATATTCAATGGGGATGAAGCAAAAGTTAGCAATTGCAGTATCTTTAATGAATAAACCTAAATTTTTAATCTTGGATGAGCCTACAAATGGTATGGATCCAGATGGCTCAATTGATGTGCTGACTACAATTAAGTCTCTAGTAAATGAACTTGATATGAGAATTCTAATATCAAGTCATAAGTTAGAAGATATTGAATTAATTTGTGATAGAGCTGTATTTTTAAGAGACGGACATTTTGTTCAAGATGTAAACATGGAGGAAGGTGTTGCATCTGACACAACGATAGTTACTGTTGATCATAAAGACTTTGATAGAACTGAAAAATATCTTGCAGAGCATTTCCAATTACAAAATGTCGACAAAGCAGACGGACATTTAATGATCAATGCACAAAAAAATTATCAAGTTATACTAAAAGCATTATCTGAATTAGATATTTATCCGAAATATATTGAAACACGTAAAAGTTCATTGCGTGATACGTACTTCAATATAAATCAAAGAGGTGATAAATAATGAGAATTTTAAATTTAGTTAAGTATGATTTTTATAGTATTTTTAAAAGTCCTTTAACATATTTAGCGATACTAGTCGTATCTAGTTTGATTGCAACGCAAAGTATACTTATGGCAAATTCGATGGATAACCCGAAACATATTATTGTCTATGGATCTGTATTTGCTGCAGCAAAATGGTTATTGTTAATAATTGGATTAATGTTTGTTGTTAAGACAATTACGCGTGATTTTTCACAAGGTACAATTCAACTATATATGAGTAAAGTTAAAACACGCGTTGGATACATTATTTCGAAAACAATTTCAATTATTTTAATTTCAATATTATTTGCATTAATTCATTATGTGATTTTGATTGTTGTGCAGGCATCTAGTAATGGGAAAAATTTGGCGTTTTCTAAATATGTAGATAATTTATGGTTCTTCCTAATCTTTTTACTATTCTTTGGCTTGTTTTTATTCTTAATCACACTTGCATCACAAAAAACAGCAATGATATTTTCATTAGGTGTATTTTTAGTACTTATTGTACCGTTTATTAAACCATTCATTACATTTATTCCAAGATATGGTGATAAAGTTTTAGATGCTTTTGATTATATCCCTTTTGCTTACTTAACTGATAAAATGATTAGCTCTAACTTTGATTTTAGCAATTGGCAATGGGTAATTTCATTAGGTTCTATAGTGATATTCTTCATTTTGAATATCTTATACGTCGCTAAAAAAGACATTTAATAAAAATAATTTTGAGGTTGGGAATTTTAAATTTTCCCAACCTCAAAGTTTGTCTTATTGTAAATTTATTTATTTTCTAATTTATTTAGGATGGAATTATAAACTGCTTTCCAAAATGAAGCGTCAGTTTTATAGCGGTTTGATATAACTAAGTGTGTTTCTTTTTCTAAATCTGCATAGTCTGGATGATCTTTGCTCGGTAATTTATCAGCACGAACATCAGTTACAAATTTTTGGACTTCATTTGCTCTTGGTCCCCAAACTGTTTCTTGTTCGAATTGATCATTCAAGAATACGAAGATAGGAATTGCACGTGATTTACCATTTGTTAAATATTGATCGATCAGTTTTGTATCATCATCTCTATGGAACACGCGTACTTCTAAATTTAATGCTTCACTGATGTGTTTTAGAATTGGGAGATTCATCATTGCATCTCCACACCAGTCTTCAGTAATTACTAATACTTTAGAATAATTCATCTCTTTTATTTTTTTGATGCGTGAATCATCTTCTGGTAACTCAAATGATTGATAGATACTGTGAACGGTATCTTGATTTGTCTTCATTCCATCAATGTATTCATTTAAGGGTTGGCTATTTTTGAAATAAGTTTCTAAATTTGTCATTGTAAAAACCTCCTTTAGCATTTACAACATTATACCAATTTATAGTAATAAAAGGTAATGAAATAAATTAATTGCAAATTCTTTGTTAATTTTTGTTAAGGATGAAACGGGAAGCACCTTATGCTATATTTAAATAAGTACAAAGAAAGGGTGACATCAGTGCGTATTCAAAATCGCTGGGTTGTGTTTATATTATTTTTAATCTGTTCTTTTGGTGTATTAATTGGTTTATATCAATATCGTCATGCGAAAACTGTAGATTTGTCTAATCTTGAAATAAACGATATTAAATTAAATGAGAAGTTTGATAAAAAAGGCTATGAAGTAAATAAAAAAATTAAGTTTGATCGTTTTAAATTTTATAACAGTAAAGCTCACCCTGACCTTACCGTTAAAGTGAGAGAAAAGGATAACATCGTTAAGGGGATAATATTAGTAAGAGATGAAAAGATACATACTAATTTTGATGGGGAAATTGGTTCGCCGATAAATAACGCGATTGAAAATCTTGGATTCGGATATAAAAGAACAAAAGTTGGCAATGATTTCTCATCGGTAAAGTATATTGATAGAGATAACCATTTAAAATTAAACTTACTTTATCAAGATTTAGAAATTAAACGTATTGAATTTTTTAGTAAATAGCTTTAGGTCTTAAAGTTATAAAAACGAATGAATAATTTTATTGGGATGAGTGACCTATATGAACAAGATTACTTATTTAAATGAATTAGAAACAGCACTTGATGCGCTACCTAGGCATTTAAGAGATCAAAAAATGTATGAATATGAACGTTATTTTTATGAGCAAGAACTTAATGGCGTTGATGAAGAGGAAATTTTAAAGAAGTTAAAAGACCCACAAGATGTTGCAGCTGAAACAAAAGCTAGAAGTGTTATTGATTATGCTGAATCTAAACCAACATTTGAAAATATTTCAAGAGCTGTTGCTGCTTCATTAAGTTTAGGCATTCTATCTATTTTTGTCATCCTTATACCGGTATCTATAGTTGGATTATTTGTATTAGCATTATTTTTAATATCACTTTTGCTGCTGTTTTGTCCAATTATTTTATTAGCATCAGCAATATCCAGAGGAATTGTAGACTCAATTAGTAATGTATTTTTTGCCATATCATATTCAGGATTAGGATTAGTATTTATCATTGTCATATTTAAGATTTTAGAATACATTTATCGTTTAATCTTAAAATATTTACTTTGGTATATTAAAACTGTCAAAGGAAGCGTTAGAAAATGAAGAAATTCTTTTTTATTGGGCTTTTAGTGTTTGTTGTCTTTTTTACAGCAGCAACCATTATTTGGTTCAGCTATGATAAAAACAAATATGGTACTAAACAATATGATAAAACATTCAAAGACGATGCTTTTGACAATGTATCTATAAATTTGGATAGTACAGAACTTCGTATAAAACGGGGGAATCAATTTAGAGTTAAATATGATGGTGACAATGATATATTAATTAATATAGTAGATAAGACGTTGAAGATTAGTGATAAAAGGTCTAAGACAAGAGGATATGCAATTGATATGAATCCTTTTCATGAGAATAAGAAAACGTTAACGATTGAAATGCCTGATAAAATGATTAAACGTTTAAATATATCGTCTGGAGCAGGAAGTGTTAGAATCAGTGATGTTGATTTAGAGAACACAAGTATTCAAAGCATTAACGGTGAAGTAGTTATTAAAAATTCAAATCTTGACGCACTAGATTCAAAGACAAATAATAGTCCTACTTATATTAGTAAAAGTAACATTAAAAATAGTAATATTAAAGTTGTTATTGGTATGTTACAAATCGACAAGAGTCAAATTAAACAATCCATATTTTTAAACGATCATGGTGACATTGAATTTAAAAACATGCCATCAAAAGTAGATGCAAAAGCTTCTACTAAACAAGGAGATATTCGTTTTAAGTATGATAGTAAACCTGAAGATACTATACTGAAGCTAAATCCGGGAACGGGTGATAGCGTAGTTAAAAATAAAACATTTACTAATGGTAAAGTTGGGAAAAGCGATAGTGTTTTAGAATTTTATACGATTGATGGTAATATCAAAGTTGAATAAATAAAGGATGTAAGCACCGATATTAGGAAGCATAATTTCTCTAATATCGGTGTTATTTATTTGTTGGCAAAAGTTAAGTCGGTATCTATATTGCCAGTAAAGTGAGTGATATTAAGGTCTTGACCATCTAACCATGATTTGAAATCTATTATTTCTGGTGGCGCATTTTCTCCCAATGTAAAATATGCAGTTAATGTTTCAGGGTGATACATTGATGTATGGATGGTGCCAGACCAGCTTTTGAATAGTTTACTGTAAATTTCATACTGAGGATTGTTGAATAACTTAAATGCTGTAGTCATATCTAAATTATCATTAGTTTGTGAAATGGTACGCGCTAGTCTTTCTTTAGATTCTTTTGTATAATTGCGATTTTCATGTGTTAATATTTCAAAATGATTTGTACATATATTATCATAACGAACATCTATTGATCTCGGCGTCACTTCAACAATTGCATGGTTCAATGATTTGTCCATCAGTATGTAGCTAAATGAGCTTCTGTGTGGTATTTCTTTCAATAATTGGATTGCTTCTGTTACATTTCGGCAATTTTCAAGAATTAGACGACCAATCATATAACATACAAAACCATTTGCTGGTTTCTTCCGGTGCATAAAGTTATAGCCCATAGTTAATCCTGACTCATTCATACCATCCATTCTTCCAGTTACCCTTGATACAGGACCAATTTGAGCTAAACCGCTATCTGTAGGTTGATATAGTAAGTAGCGTCCATCATAAGTTGCAGGGTGGTAATCGTAATTTCTAACCATGAAGTCTTTGCCTTGAAAGACCGTGCAACCACTTTCTTTTAAATCGGTAAAACGATAATGTCCAAAGTTTAAAATAATTTGGCGTGTTGGCATTTTGAGTATACTTTGTAGTCCCATTAATTCTTCCCATATTTGAGGTGCGTAAATTTGGAATATTTGATAAGTTTCATTTACATCTATATCGAAACGTGGAACACGTTTTTTCCATTCTTTTTCTCGATTTTTTAGAAGAGGTGTTTGTTGAAGCCATTTACCAGTTTTAACACCTAACTCGAAATGTGAACCTCTAAAAGTCATAATATCTGATGTCACTTGTTGCATATCATCGACCCCTTTCTTTTTAGTTGTAATATATTGTAAATAAATAGTAATCGTATGTATATTGAATGTCATGTTAAATAAAGTTATATTTTACTAAATGAAATATAAAATTGTTTGAGGTGATTTCTCGGTGTATAAGACTTATCAATCAGTTAAAACATATTTTTATAGATGGTGGGGATATTAAGTTAAAAACTTAAAATCATCTTATCATAAATAACAATCTTAAGTTAGCATTCACGATAATAGTCATTGTTAACATTAGCATATAAGGTCATGTCACGTTGAAACAGAGGTTCCTCGGCATTTTTGAAAATAATCATTAGCTTGCTCGCTATATAATTTGATGAATATATTTCGTAAAAGTGGGTATTTATTTAATGATTATTCTATATATGATAGTATAATGAAATGTAGATAGGTATTTAATTTAACAGAGGTGAAATTGAGATGTGGAATTTTATTAAATGTGTGTTTAAATTCGTATTTAGCTTAGTTGCTATTACAACATTAGTTGCTGGTGTTGGTGTAGTAGCATTTGCTTATATCTTTAAAAAAGATTTTGAAGATATTGAAAGAAAAACTAAAGAAATTATTTCTGATATCGAAAGTAAAAATAACTAATAACATTTAGAGGCTGGGACATAAATCCCTAAAAAACAGCAGTAAGATAATTTTCAATTAGAAAATATCTTACTGCTGTTCTCTATTTATACAATACTTCGTATTGAATGGCTTCGCTTTGCCCGTCTGGCACATTACTGTAAAATTCTATAAATAGAATTTTTGATGACGGGTCCCTTCCTAGGGTGCCGTCTCAGCCTTGGTCTTCGACTGGCACTGCTCCCTCAGGAGTCTCGCCATTAATACTACGTATTAACATGTAATTTTACTTTGAAATACTTTAAAAAAATAAGACACTTTGCCCAACTTGCACATAAATGTAAAATTCAATAAAATGAATTTTCTGTGTTGGGTCGCTTCGTATAATTTAATAAATACCACTAAACTAAATTAACGAGGTGCCTTATGTATAAAAATTATAACATGACCCAACTACACTACCAATAGAAACTTCTGTTAGAATCCCTCAAAATGATATTTCACGATATGTTAATGAAATTGTTGAAACAATACCTGATAGCGAATTCGATGAATTCAGACATCATCGTGGCGCAACATCCTATCATCCAAAAATGATGTTAAAAATCATCTTATATGCATATACTCAATCTGTTTAATTATGTTCAAAGCATTAAGGTAACAAGACAATATCTAAGATATCAAAGATAGAAATTTTTTGACGTTGTTGCTGATTGTAAACATAACCATCAATTTCATAATTAATAGCATCAATACGATAAATGGTTAAGCGTACTGAATCTACAAAGCCATTATTATAAAATTTAACTTCTACAGGTTGGGCATATTGTAGCGCCTCGTGTAGCCGAATGTTTAGCTCAGCCAATTGATCATCTGATAATACAGGACGTGTAATTTTGTTTTGGTCGATAATGTATTGTTGAATCGTTTCGAATTGTTCGGGTAATGTTGCAAAAGGTTATATATATGTTGAAGAATATAGACTATTTTGTTTAAAATGAATCATATTTTAAGAAAAAATGAACAAAGTAAAAATATTAAATAGTCTTTTTTTATTACGTGTAATAAGTTTAATA
>OFLO01000254.1_pt1 | contig 13838 bp, 10 predicted proteins | sample 1540831 | NCBI WGS metagenome assembly OFLO01 (sample SAMEA4413049, study PRJEB24355) | metagenome | biome: human; feature: gut; material: faeces | place: United Kingdom | collected 2010 | reverse complement strand
TAGCCTTCATAAATCCAAAAACAGGCTCTACATCAATTTTTCTTTGACTATAGATTTTTTTCGTTTCTGGTTCAGAAAGCTTTTGATTAATTTGGGCTTTAAAGTATTCCCAATTATAATTCTTCATAATTTTCTTATTGGATTTCGAATTTGGCTTCATGCATTGATGTCTCAAAGAACATGATGAACAGTCATCACATTCATATAGTTTGAAGTCTCATTTAAAACCATATCTATCATTACGGTATGCATATCTTTTAAAACCTATTCTTTTGTTATTAGGACATATAAATTCATCATTAAGTTCGTCATATTTCCAATTTTGAGTGTTGAAAATGTCACTTTTAAACTTTCTAGTTTTATCTTTAATAAACATGCCATACGTAATAAGTGGCGTTTTATTAAAATCATCTATAATAGCCATATAGTTTTGCTCACTACCATAACCTGCATCAGCTACAATATACTCTGGTAAATAACCGAAGGTATTTTGAATCATTGTTAAAAATGGAATTAAAGTTCTAGTGTCTGTTGGGTTTTGAAATAGGTCATAGGATAAAACAAATTGAGAATTTGTCGCTATTTGTAAATTGTATCCTGGCTTAAGTTGGCCATTTTTCATATGGTCTTCCTTCATTCTCATAAAAGTTGCATCATGATCAGTTTTAGAAAAGCTATTTCTATCTTTAAGAATCGATTTTTGCTCTTCATATTTACTTTTTCTTTCAGAATAATCATCAAATTTATTTTTGAACTTCTTAATCTTAGTTCTTTTTTTACGGGTCTGTTTTCTAATTTGAGCACAATCTTCGTTCTCAATAGAATGATTTAAATCTTCGATTTCTTTATCTAAATGACTACCAATTAAATCAATTTCTTCTGTTGTTAAATAGCAATCTCCATCTTCTTTAATCTCTGGTATTATTTTCTTTTCAACTAAATCACGATATAATGCTTTTGAATTTTCATTCAATTTCGATTCGTGATTTTGAATACTTTCTTCTACACAAATGTATATCTATTGGCACTAGCTTCTACTTTTGTACCATCAATAAAAATTGAATTATCATCAATAAGATTTTGCTTTAAACATTGACTATGGAACTGAATAAATAAAGATTCAATTAGCGCATCAGTATTAGCATTTACTCTAAAACGATTAATAGTTTTATAAGAAGGTGTTTGATCTTGAGCTAACCACATCATTCGAATACTGTCATGAAGTAATTTCTCTATTCTACGACCAGAAAATACAGATTGAGTATATGCATATAAGATGATTTTTAACATCATTTTTGGATGATAGGATGTTGCGCCACGATGATGTCTGAATTCATCGAATTCGCTATCAGGTATCGTTTCAACAATTTCATTAACATATCGCGAAATATCATTTTAAGGAATTCTAACAGAAGTTTCTATTGGTAGTGCAAGTTGGGCAAAGTGTCTTATTTTTTTAGTATTTCAAAGTAAAATTACATGTTAATACGTAGTATTAATGGCGAGACTCCTGAGGGAGCAGTGCCAGTCGAAGACCGAGGCTGAGACGGCACCCTAGGAAAGCGAAGTCATTCAATACGAAGTATTGTATAAATAGAGAACAGCAGTAAGATATTTTCTAATTGAAAATTATCTTACTGCTGTTTTTTAGGGATTTATGTCCCAGCCGCTTTTTCATAGAACAAAATGGAGGCGCCATAATAATTAGTTATTCGTTAATCTATTTTGCTTGCTTACAATAATCACTTGGCGACATTTGTAAATATTTTTTAAAATGATAGCTAAACATTTTATACTCTGAAAAGCCTACTTTGTCTGCAATTTCATAGTGTTTATAATGTCGATCTAACAATTGCAGAGATTGTAAAATACGATAGCGATTTAAATAATCGACAATTGTAATACCAACATGATCTTTAAATGTTCGCATCGCATACGATTCACTAACATCGATATGTTGAATTAAATCTGAAACAGTCACTTTCGTTTGATAAGATTGCTTAATTTGATCAACAATCTGATTTACATAATAATCATCGTATTCTACTTTTAATAATGGTTGGAAGGCATCATGACAAGATGCTAAGCTACGGCCGTTCTGTGATTGTTGCTCTAATAAGGTACGGACAAGTCTTCCTAAAATAACTTCTAATTGTGCATGGTCTACTGGTTTTAATAAATAATCAAGAACATGATGTTGAATGCCGGCTTTCATATATTCAAAGTCATCGTAACTCGATAATATGATGACATTACAATCTAGATGCGCAATATCATTGAGTAAATCGACGCCATTTTTACGTGGCATACGAATATCAGTAATTACTAATTCTGGCTGATGTTGTTGAATTAGTGATAATGCTTCAACACCATCTTTAGCAGTGTATATTGTATTGAAATGATAGTCTCCCCAAGGAATGATTTGCTTTAAACCTTCTCGAATAATTCGCTCATCATCACAAATAACTACCTTAAACATCTACATTCCCCCTTGAAAGTGGTATTTTATAACAAATTAACGTACCTTGATTACGCTTTGAAAAAATATGGAGTCGTGCATGTGAACCATATTGAATCATTGCTTTATTGTGTAAATGATTTAATCCCAAATGCTTAGTATCAAATACATCATTATTAAGAGATTGGCGTACATATTGCAGGCGAGATGGCGACATCCCAATACCATTGTCGCAAACTAAAACATGTAAATTCTGACGTGCCAATGTCAGGCGTATAGTAATGTCCAATGACTCAGTATCTCTACCATGTTTAATAGCATTTTCTATGAGTGGCTGAAGCATCATTTTACCAATTGTCTGGTGACGCGCTTCTTCAGAACTTTCGATATGGAGTTTAATCATGTCATCAAAACGGATGTTTTGTATCGCAACATACTGTTCAATGTAGTTCAACTCTTCGTTTAATTCCACTGTATGTGAGTTTGTACGTAATGAGTAACGTAACATTTGCGATAATTGTTGGACCACAGTTTGTGCTAATTTCGGAGATAACGTAATTAAATATTGTATTGTTTGCATCGTATTGAATAGGAAATGAGGTTGGAATTGGCGTTCTATTTCCTTTAACTGAATATCACGCAAGCGACGTTCTGTATGCTCGATAGAATGGATCAGTTGCTCATTTGATTCAAATAAATCGTAAATATAATTATTAATTTCTTCTAGTTCACTGTTGTTTTTTAAAGGTGTATATGTACCTAGATGACGATTTTTGGCATAGTAAATTTTTTGAATAATCGTTTCGATATCTTTTGTTTGTCGTTTAGCCATATTATCTGCACTAATGAAACCAAATATTACTAGTAAAACAAGAACTACAGCCATAACAATTAACAACGTGATACCATCTTCAATGTTTTCATGGATATCTTTATAAATAATGAGACGATGGTCAGCATGGTTTAATTTTACAGATTCATTCATAAATCCGAATTGTTGTGGTCTATACTTTTCACCTATAGTAAAACGGTCATCGTTGGCGTATAAAATATTGTCATATTGATCAACGATAAGTGCGAATTGTCGGCTATCTTTCTTAATTTCACTTAAACGTGGGGTGTTAGCCATATAAATTTTAAGCATATATGTACTATTTTTGAATTTAAGCTGATGCGTTGAAAATAAATACATATTTTTAGTGTTTAAATGTTCATAATTATTGGTTATAAACTGATTTGGTCCGGATAATTCATAATAAAGTGTTGCGGGCTGTTGGTGTATTAATTTTAATAATTCACGTTTTGTAGCGGTAACATCATGATGATTTGTTAAATCAAGCTCTTGAAACGAATTGTTATGCTGTGTAATAAATGTCTGAATCTGCTTTTCAGTATGATGTAAAGATGACTGACTTTCATCAACATGTTGATGAATCGTACGATGCTCAATCCAAATATAGATGGCATAGAAGCTTACTAGTCCAATAATAATGACTAAAAATACTGGAAAAATAGTAGACGCAAATAACGATCGTCTCAATTGATGTCTATAAGGTTTGTATGCCGTCATTGAATCATCTCCAAAAATTTATGATGTGGAATGTCCGGTAATTTAGATTTCGGTATTAAAGGTATGTTCTTAAGATTTTCAATAGACTGATCGCTTTGTTCACTAACATCCTTTCGAATTGACTTGGCATCGAACTCTGCAACTAATCGTTGTTGTACTGAGCGGCTTGTTAAATATTGTACTAACTTTTTACGCTTAGGATGAGGGTGTGCATTTTTAACTAAAGCAATACCATCAACATTTAACATTGTTCCTTCAATTGGATAAACGATTGATACAGGATAACCTTTGTTTTTCCATGTGCGTGCATCTTGTTCGTAGCTTAGACCTGCGTAATATTTACCTTTAGCAACATCTTCAATGACTTTAGACGTCTTTGACAGTTGCATCGCGTGGTCTTGGAATTGATGCACATCACTTACTCGATGATGCATGCTATAAATAGCACGCATATGTTGATAGCCTGTCGTTGTTGTATTTGGATTTGAGTACGCAATTTTACCTTTAAGTATAGGTTGTAATAAATCTTGATAACCTCGAATCTTAATATCTCCTTGTAAATCTGAATTAACTACTATAACTGTTGGCATTAATAGAAAACTAGTAACATATTTATTGTTCGAGCGATAATCCTCTAATTGCTGTGTTACAGATGTATCTTGATAGGGAACAAAATCTTCTGGATGATCAATTGTTTCTGACAACACACCACCCATAAAGACATCACCACGCTCCGAAAGATCTTCATTATGCAAGTTTGAAAGCAGTACTTGAGTAGATCCGTGTTTGATTTCAATTTTGACATGCTCTTGTTTTTCAAATTCATTTAAAATTGGACGAATCAAGTTTGATTGATAAGGAGAATAAACTGTTAATACATTTTTATCTGATTCAGAGTGACGCGTATTAGCGCATGCTGATAAAAAAATGAGAAATAATAGCAAGATATAAATTTTTGATTTCATGATATCCCATCAATTCTATGTATATTTTAATACAATAATTTTAGCAATAAATGACGCATAAGTAATGTTAAATATTTAGAAATGTTTATAGATGACTTGTTAAGACGTTGCAAATGTTGTGATAGCACATAATTTTTGTTTGTCAAGACGACTTACCGAAGCTGTAAAGTCAAACTGTTATATTTTATTTGAAGCTGTTATATAAAAATTGGCAAGATATTGAACGGTTCAAAAGTAAATTTTTACGTCAATAAAAGTATTTAATCCTGTCTCTTCATATATAAAAGTAAATCTTTCTAAGTATTGATTTAACGCTTATTAACAATCATTTTTTATAAACAAATATATCCACCTAAATTAACTTTTAAAGCAATGAAAATAGTGAACATTATAACTGTTGTGTAACAGAATACAATTAGCATATTACTGTTACACAAATTAGTACAGTTTCTATGTTTTGACATACATTTGATGAAAATTGTACATAATTTATGTGAAAAAAATCACAACAAACATGCTACAATGACTATGAAAACGTTAACATAGCATTTCAAATTCACAACATTATACAGATGGAGGCGTTTAGTATGTTAGAAACAAATAAAAATCATGCAACAGCTTGGCAAGGATTTAAAAATGGAAGATGGAACAGACACGTAGATGTAAGAGAGTTTATCCAATTAAACTACACTCTTTATGAAGGTAATGATTCATTTTTAGCAGGACCAACAGAAGCAACTTCTAAACTTTGGGAACAAGTAATGCAGTTATCGAAAGAAGAACGTGAACGTGGCGGCATGTGGGATATGGACACGAAAGTAGCTTCAACAATCACATCTCATGATGCTGGTTATTTAGACAAAGATTTAGAAACAATTGTAGGTGTACAAACTGAAAAGCCATTCAAACGTTCAATGCAACCATTCGGTGGTATTCGTATGGCGAAAGCAGCTTGTGAAGCTTACGGTTACGAATTAGACGAAGAAACTGAAAAAATCTTTACAGATTATCGTAAAACACATAACCAAGGTGTATTCGATGCATATTCTAGAGAAATGTTGAACTGCCGTAAAGCAGGTGTAATCACTGGTTTACCTGATGCATACGGACGTGGACGTATTATCGGTGACTATCGTCGTGTAGCTTTATATGGTGTAGATTTCTTAATGGAAGAAAAAATGCACGACTTCAACACGATGTCTACAGAAATGTCAGAAGATGTAATTCGTTTACGTGAAGAATTATCAGAACAATATCGTGCATTAAAAGAATTAAAAGAACTTGGACAAAAATATGGTTTCGATTTAAGCCGTCCAGCAGAAAACTTCAAAGAAGCAGTTCAATGGTTATACTTAGCATACCTTGCTGCAATTAAAGAACAAAACGGTGCAGCAATGAGTTTAGGTCGTACATCAACATTCTTAGATATCTATGCTGAACGTGACCTTAAAGCAGGTGTTATTACTGAAAGCGAAGTTCAAGAAATTATTGACCACTTCATCATGAAATTACGTATTGTTAAATTTGCTCGTACACCTGATTACAATGAATTATTCTCTGGAGACCCAACTTGGGTAACTGAATCTATCGGTGGTGTAGGTATTGACGGACGTCCACTTGTTACGAAAAACTCATTCCGTTTCTTACACTCATTAGATAACTTAGGTCCAGCACCAGAACCAAACTTAACAGTATTATGGTCAGTACGTTTACCTGACAACTTCAAAACATACTGTGCAAAAATGAGTATTAAAACAAGTTCTATCCAATATGAAAATGATGACATTATGCGTGAAAGCTATGGCGATGACTATGGTATCGCATGTTGTGTATCAGCGATGACAATTGGTAAACAAATGCAATTCTTCGGTGCACGTGCGAACTTAGCTAAAACATTACTTTACGCTATCAATGGTGGTAAAGATGAAAAATCTGGTGCACAAGTTGGTCCAAACTTCGAAGGTATTAACAGCGAAGTATTAGAATATGACGAAGTATTCAAGAAATTTGATCAAATGATGGATTGGCTAGCAGGTGTTTACATTAACTCATTAAATGTTATTCACTACATGCACGATAAATACAGCTATGAACGTATTGAAATGGCATTACATGATACAGAAATTGTACGTACAATGGCAACAGGTATCGCTGGTTTATCAGTAGCAGCTGACTCATTATCTGCAATTAAATATGCACAAGTTAAACCAATTCGTAACGAAGAAGGTCTTGTAGTAGACTTTGAAATCGAAGGCGACTTCCCTAAATACGGTAACAATGACGACCGTGTAGATGATATCGCAGTTGATTTAGTAGAACGCTTTATGACTAAATTACGTAGTCATAAAACATATCGTGATTCAGAACATACAATGAGTGTATTAACAATTACTTCAAACGTTGTATACGGTAAGAAAACTGGTAACACACCAGACGGACGTAAAGCTGGCGAACCATTTGCACCAGGTGCAAACCCAATGCATGGCCGTGACCAAAAAGGTGCATTATCTTCATTAAGTTCTGTAGCTAAGATTCCTTACGATTGCTGTAAAGATGGTATTTCAAATACATTCAGTATCGTACCAAAATCATTAGGTAAAGAACCAGAAGATCAAAACTGTAACTTAACTAGTATGTTAGATGGTTACGCAATGCAATGTGGTCACCACTTAAATATTAACGTATTTAACCGTGAAACATTAATAGATGCAATGGAACATCCAGAAGAATATCCACAGTTAACAATCCGTGTATCTGGTTACGCTGTTAACTTCATTAAATTAACACGTGAACAACAATTAGATGTAATTTCTCGTACATTCCATGAAAGTATGTAACAAAATTTAAGGTGGGAGCACTATGCTTAAGGGACACTTACATTCTGTCGAAAGTTTAGGTACTGTCGATGGACCGGGATTAAGATATATATTATTTACACAAGGATGCTTACTTAGATGCTTGTATTGCCACAATCCAGATACTTGGAAAATTAGTGAGCCATCAAGAGAAGTCACAGTTGATGAAATGGTGAATGAAATATTACCATACAAACCATACTTTGATGCATCGGGTGGCGGTGTAACAGTCAGTGGTGGCGAACCATTGTTACAAATGCCATTCTTAGAAAAATTATTTGCAGAATTAAAAGAAAATGGTGTGCACACTTGCTTAGACACATCGGCTGGATGTGCTAATGATACAAAAGCATTTCAAAGGCATTTTGAAGAATTACAAAAACATACAGACTTGATATTATTAGATATAAAACATATTGATAATGACAAACATATTAGATTGACAGGAAAGCCTAATACACACATCCTTAACTTCGCGCGCAAACTGTCAGATATGAAACAACCTGTATGGATTCGACATGTCCTTGTGCCTGGTTATTCTGATGATAAAGACGATTTAATTAAACTAGGGGAATTTATTAATTCTCTTGATAACGTCGAAAAGTTTGAAATTCTGCCATATCATCAGTTAGGTGTTCATAAGTGGAAAACATTGGGCATTGCATATGAATTAGAAGATGTCGAAGCGCCCGATGATGAAGCTGTTAAAGCAGCCTACCGTTATGTTAACTTCAAAGGGAAAATTCCCGTTGAATTATAAATACAATTCAGACCGAAAAGAAAGCATATGTAACTTCAAGAGTGAAGGGGCATATGCTTCTTTTTCAATTGAGTATAGAGTATTAGCAAGACGTAGTAGGTATATGAGATAACTTCTACAATGGTTGAATGAAGACGTTTTTGTAAGTAGCTATGCTGATAAAGAATGTGATGCCTTGTTAAAGGTGGGGTTCCAATATCATCATTTAGCTGATGTTGAATGGGTTATTATTTGCTACTTGCATATGAATATGAGTCTTTTTAAATTTTTATTGACCCTGAGTAATGAAAAATATTAAGATGAAACTTAATATTAAAGCAATGCGGAGCGTGATTATGAAGAGAATTAGTAAAGATATATGGGCAGTATTTAAATTACTGTATCAAAATAAAGGGCGTTTTAGCATTAACGCCTTACTATTGCAGTTAATCATGATTTTTATTAGTAGTACATACTTAATTTTACTATTTAATATGATGTTAAAAGTAGCTGGGCAAAGCCAACTTACGATTAACAATTGGACGGAAATCGTAAGTCACCCTGCCAGTGTGATACTTCTTATTATATTCATATTAAGTGTTGCCTTTCTGATTTATGTAGAGTTTTCATTGTTAGTTTATATGGTTTATGCCGGCTTTGATCGACAAATTATTACATTTAAATCCATTTTTAAAAATGCCTTTGTAAATGTGCGTAAACTCATAGGTGTACCAGTTATTTTCTTTGTCATTTATTTAATGTTAATGATACCCATTGCCAACCTAGGACTAAGTTCAGTATTAACAAAAAATATTTACATACCTAAATTTTTAACGGAAGAACTTATGAAAACGACGAAAGGTATAATCATTTACGGTACCTTTATGATTGCTGTATTTATATTAAACTTTAAATTAATATTTACCTTACCGTTAACGATTTTAAACCGCCAGTCGTTATTTAAAAATATGAGACTAAGTTGGCAAATTACGAAGCGAAATAAGTTTCGACTTGTTATAGAAATAGTTATATTGGAACTCATCATTGGTGCGATTTTAACATTAATTATTTCAGGAGCAACATATCTTGCTATTTGTGTAGATGAAGAAGGAGATAAGTTTTTAGTCTCATCAATTTTATTTGTTGTATTGAAAAGCTCATTGTTCTTCTATTATTTATTTACGAAATTATCATTAATCAGTGTGTTAGTACTGCACTTAAAACAAGAGAATGTATTAGACCAACCGGGCTTAGAATTTAAATACCCAAAACCGAAACGGAAGTCTAGGTTCTTTATAATTTCAATGGTGCTTGCAGTGACATGTTTTGTCGGTTATAACATGTATTTACTTTACAATAATACTATCAATACAAATATCTCCATTATTGGCCATCGTGGTTTCGAAGATAAAGGCGTTGAAAATTCTATTCCGTCATTGAAAGGTGCTGCAAAAGCGAATGTCGAATACGTTGAGTTAGATACAATTATGACGAAAGATAAACAATTTGTTGTTAGTCATGATAACAATTTAAAACGTTTAACAGGCGTTAATAAAAATATTTCTGAATCTAATTTCAAAGATGTCGTCGGTTTGAAAATGCGTCAAAATGGACATGAAGCAAAACTTGTATCCTTAGACGAATTTATTGAAACGGCTAAACAATCAAATGTGAAGCTACTAGTAGAGTTAAAGCCACATGGTAAAGAACCAGCAGATTATACACAACGTGTTATTGATATTTTGAAAAAGCATGGTGTTGAACATCAATATCGTGTGATGTCATTGGATTATGATGTGATGACTAAGTTAAAAAAAGAAGCGCCATATCTCAAGTGTGGTTATATCATTCCGTTACAGTTTGGTCATTTTAAAGAAACATCATTAGATTTCTTTGTCATCGAAGATTTTTCTTATTCGCCAAGACTTGTTAATCAAGCACACATGGAAAATAAAGAAGTCTATACTTGGACCATTAACGGCGAAGAAGATTTAACGAAATACTTACAAACCAATGTTGATGGTATTATCACAGATGACCCAGCATTAGCTGATCAGATTAAAGAAGAAAAGAAAGACGAAACATACTTCGATCGTTCTATAAGAATATTATTTGAATAATATAAACAAAGACCTCTAAAGTTATCAAGATGATACCTTCAGAGGTCTTTTTAACGTTGTCATCTATGGTATAGGCAATCGTTACATTCGTTTATAATCATATGACAAGGATTTGTAAGGCACTTTGGCGTTACAAACACTTACATGATTTACTGATAAGTTGCTAATTGTTTTGTGAATGCAAAGGGTTAGAAATTGAATCGTAAATACTTTCTAATCTATGTTTCGCTTTAGTCATTTGATCCAAATTTTTAGTGCGTATAGCTGATTTAGCAATATAGTGTGCAGCTAAAATATCGCGTTTTTGATACGCATCTAAATTTAGGTACGATAATTTATTTAAGTCAGTGTTTGCTATTAATTCATGTAATTGATCTACAAGCGCTTGATGTTGATACGTAAGTGATGTAGTTTCAGATTTGCTTGCTAATTTAATACCAGTCGTATCAAGGAGCGCCGCTTTAATACCAGCAACTAAATATGTTTTGATTTTCATTTGTGTTGTCATGCTTTGTTACTCCTTTGATGTACATTAATCAAAAAAATTATACACTATTGTATATTGCAAAGCTAATTAACTATAACAAAAAGATAGTTAATGCTTTGTTTATTCTAGTTAATATATAGTTAATGTCTTTTAATATTTTGTTTCTTTAATGTAGATTGGGCAATTACATTTTGGAGGAATTAAAAAATTATGAAAAAGCAAATAATTTCGCTAGGCGCATTAGCAGTTGCATCTAGCTTATTTACATGGGATAACAAAGCAGATGCGATAGTAACAAAGGATTATAGTGGGAAATCACAAGTTAATGCTGGGAGTAAAAATGGGACGCAAATTGCAGATCGATATTATTGGGATATAATTGATAATCTTGAGAATCAGTTTTACAATATCTTTTCTTTATTAGATCATCATAAATATGCAGAGAAAGAATATAAAAATGCTGTTGATAAATTAAAAACTAGAGTTTTAGAGGAAGATCATTACCTGTTAGAAAGAAAAAAAGACAAGTACGAAATATATAAAGAATTATATAAAAAATATAAAAAAGAAAATCCAAATACTGAAGTTAAAATGAAAGCATTTGATAAATATGATCTTGGCGATTTAACTATGGAAGAATACAATGATCTAACTAAAATATTAAAAGAAGCATTAGAAAACTTTAAGTTAGAAGTAAAGAAAATTGAATCAGAAAATCCAGATTTAAGACCATATTCTGAAAGTGAAGAAAGAACGGCATATAGTAAAATAGATTCACTTGTTGATCAAGCATACAGTGTATATTTTGCCTACGTTACAGATACTCAACACAAAACAGAAGCATTAAATCTTAGGACAAAAATCGATTTGATTTTAGGAGATGAAAAAGATCCATATAGGGTTACGAACCAACGTATTGAACAAGAAATGATTAAAGATTTAGAGTCTATTATTGATGATTTCTTCATGGAAACAAAATTGAATAGACCTAATCATATTACTAGGTATGATGGAACAAAACACGATTACCATAAACATAAAGATGGATTTGATGCTTTAGTTAAAGAAACAAGAGAAGCAGTCGCAAACGCTGACGAATCTTGGAAAAATAAAACTGTCAAAACATACGGTGAAACTGAAACAAAAGCACATGTTGTAAAAGAAGAGAAGAAAGTTGAAGAACCTCAAGCACCTAAAGTTTCTGAAAAAGTAGGTGTTCAGGAAACAGTTGGTACAACTGAAGAAGCACCATTACCAATTGCGCAACCATTAGTTAAAATTCCACAGGGCACAATTACAGGTGAAATTGTAAAAGGTCCCGACTATCTAACGATGGAAAATAAAACGTTACAAGGTGAAATCGTTCAAGGTCCTGATTTCCCAACAATGGAACAAAACAGACCATCTTTAAGCGATAATTATACTCAACCGACGACACCGAACCCTATTTTAGAAGGTCTTGAAGGTAGCTCATCTAAACTTGAAATAAAACCACAAGGTACTGAATCAACGTTGAAAGGTATTCAAGGAGAATCAAGTGATATTGAGGTTAAACCTCAAGCAACTGAAACAACAGAAGCTTCTCAATATGGTCCGAGACCGCAATTTAACAAAACACCTAAGTATGTGAAATATAGAGATGCTGGTACAGGTATCCGTGAATACAACGATGGAACATTTGGATATGAAGCGAGACCAAGATTCAACAAGCCATCAGAAACAAACGCATACAACGTAACGACAAATCAAGATGGCACAGTATCATATGGCGCTCGCCCGACACAAAACAAGCCATCAGAAACAAATGCATATAACGTAACAACACATGCAAACGGCCAAGTATCATATGGCGCTCGCCCGACACAAAACAAGCCAAGTAAAACAAACGCATATAACGTAACAACACATGCAAACGGCCAAGTATCATACGGAGCTCGCCCAACACAAAACAAGCCGAGCGAAACGAATGCATATAACGTAACAACACATGCAAATGGTCAAGTATCATATGGCGCTCGCCCGACACAAAACAAGCTAAGTAAAACAAATGCATACAACGTAACAACACATGCAAATGGTCAAGTGTCATACGGAGCTCGTCCGACATACAAGAAGCCAAGCGAAACAAATGCATATAACGTAACAACACATGCAAACGGTCAAGTATCATACGGAGCTCGCCCAACATACAAGAAGCCAAGCGAAACAAATGCATATAACGTAACAACACATGCAGATGGTACTGCGACATATGGTCCTAGAGTAACAAAATAAGTTTATAACTCTATCCATAGACATACAGTTAATACAAAACATTACGTATCTTTACAACAGTAATCATGCATTCTATGATGCTTCTAACTGAATTAAAGCATCGAACAATCGGAAGCATATTTCTAAAATATTTATTCATTATAGTCTTAAACATAACATGACCTAATATATTACTAACCTATTAAAATAAACCACGCACATCTATGTGACATACGACAATCACAGCAATAATAATTGCTTTAGAAAGTCGTACCGAACTGGAACTTACAAGTCTAGTTCGAACACACACTGATGTGAGTGGTTTTCTTTATTTTAAACATGAACAATCAGATAAGTTACTAGCATTAGCAAATATTATTAAATCAAAGGG
>OFLO01000251.1_pt1 | contig 14365 bp, 13 predicted proteins | sample 1540831 | NCBI WGS metagenome assembly OFLO01 (sample SAMEA4413049, study PRJEB24355) | metagenome | biome: human; feature: gut; material: faeces | place: United Kingdom | collected 2010 | reverse complement strand
ACTATACAAAGTCCAGAAACTGCTCAAGCAACATTCGTGACAATATTTGCAATATTATTTGTTGTTTCTTTAGCTTCAGATTTATTAGGCATTATAGCTATGAAAAAGTTGTTTGTGAATAATAGAGCGAGTGGCATTTTGTATATTATTGGTGCAGTAATCAGCGCCAATTTATTAACATTTATTGCTTGGTTAATAAGTGGGATTTCTGTTTTAAGATATAACAAAATAGGAAAAGAAGTGTCATAGCATGAAATATACTTGGTGGATACTTTTAACAATTGCAGGCATTTTAAGTTTAACAAGTGTTTATGGATTTATTTTATGTTTAGGTAGCTTTGGAATGTTGGCACTGAATGTCATGTGGCTATTTGTTTATACGCCGCATAAAAATTCTAAAGCACTTGAATCTATATCAAAACCAACCATAATTTTATCAATCATTGGGACATATGTAGTATTTATATTTATGTCTATCTTATTTTACTTCGTAATGAAAGCTAGGTTTATGGAAATTGGAATAAAACTTTACGGTGAATCCTTTAATATGTTTGGAATACCATTATTCATTATTGCTATCATTTTATTTACAATCGGTACAGTATTCGTTTATAAAATACAGCAATCAAGATTAAAGCAGTAGAATATATTAATTTAAAATGGGACGGGTTTAAAAGAAATCCGTCCTAATGATTTATACATAATAGATGTAGTTGAATCTAAATGACTTCAAATACTTTGAAGATAAAAAGATAATGACAATGAATGTAAAATGTGATTTTTACAATATTAAAATATAAAAATGTAATGGTTTAGAAAGCGGATCTAAATTTTAATAACGATAAATGAAAGGTAGATAAACATGAGTAACTCAAACGAGTTTGTTAAATTTGCTCCTTCATTTATTTGCGTTGAAAATCACGAGTCTGTTTCCATTTTCGAAAAATAGAAACGAGTATCATAAATAAAAACTCTCATGGATACAAGGCGATTATATAGTTTCAAGATGATGAACCAATTTAGGACAAAATTTAAATGGATGGATATATTTAGATTTTACTGAATTGTAAAAATAGAATTTCAAGTTATTTGAATGTATTTATAAATATATCGTTATTATTAAAGTAGAGATTAGGGGCGATAATATGACTTTCGAAGAAAAACTAAGTGAAATGTACAATGAAATTGCAAATGAGATTTGTGGAATGATACCGGTTGAGTGGGAAAAAGTATATACAATTGCCTACGTAGATGATGAAGGTGGAGAAGTTGTTTTTAATTATACTAAACCTGGAATTGAAGATTTGAATTATTATTCCGATATTCCTAAAGATTGCAATGTATCAAAAGATATTTTTAAGAATTCATGGTTTAAAGTTTATCGAATGTTTGATGAGTTAAGAGAAACTTTTAAAGAAGAAGGACATGAATCATGGACATCATGTGAATTTGATTTTACAAGCGAAGGTAAATTGAACGTATCTTTTGATTATATAGATTGGATTAAATTAGGTTTTGGCCCATCAGGGAAGGAAAACTATTATATGTACAAAAAGTTTGGTGTTTTACCAGAAATGGAATATGAAATGAAAGAAATTCGAGAAGTAGAGAAGTATGTTAAAGAGCAAGAGCAGCAGACATGTTATAGAAGGCTGTGCAAAACCAACCTCGTTTTACATTTGACTCAAAGAAGAAGGTAAACGATAAGATTATTTGCAACTTAAAAAGTCTATTAGCTTCTCGGTATCCATACATCATATGTATAAATGAGTTTAACTAATTAATAAATCACGATATAAATTTAAAATTGCCATTAATTGAAAAGGTTATTGTAGTGTATTTTATAAAGTTGATGCACATCGACTTATTTTTTAAAACTTATATCAAAAAAATATGAGAAAAGTATATACTATTAAAATGTTTTTTACTATAATTATAAATAGTTAAATATTTAGGAATTAAATAAATGTATAGGAGGCAACTTTTAGAGATACATAGCAATGTATAGGCATCAAATAGTTATTGCATAATTTATTATGATGACATAATTTTCAGTAAATAGTTGTAAATTAACACTGAAATAGATGTTTATATTAAGCAGACTTAAATATCATAATTAATCAAAATCTTGCGTCAAACATTTAAACGAATTTTAAGTTGATAACAATTGGTTAAACATTGTTCAAACATCACAATGATAAAGAATATTATCAGCTTTGTAGTGTGTGGAAAATGACAGCCATCTAAGGAGAAAAATGATGAAAAGAATGTTGATAGTATTTTTAATGTTAGCAATTGTATTGGCAGGTTGTTCTAATAAAGGTGAAAAGTATCAAAAAGATATTGATAAAGTGTACAAAGAACAGAATCAAATGAATAAAATTGCCTCGAAAGTACAAAACACTATTAAAACAGACATTAAACAAGAAGACAGTAATACACATGTTTATAAAGATGGTAAAGTCATTGTTATTGGTATTCAATTGTATAAAGATCGTGAAAAAATGTATTATTTCGCATATGAAATAAAAGATGGTAAGGCAGAAATCAATAGAGAAATAGATCCAATTAAGTATATGAAAGACCATAAAGCAGATTATGAAGATGAAAATGTAGAAGTGGAAAAAGATTAACGTATGCTTTCTTTAAAACTTTTAACCAGTTTCAAAAAGTAAATGAGCTTTAGCGACAATAATTTTTAAAATAAACACGATATAAATTTAAACATTTATATATAAGAACACAAACGTAAGTTTGTAAATAATAATAAAGGAGTAAGACAATGGAAAAATCGATCAAAATAATGACAATAATAGGAATTGTTGTTCAGGGTTTAGCAACGGTATTTAGTTTACTATTTATGGTTTTAGCAGCATCAGGTGTAATGACTACAGATGTGTCAACAACAGTTAATGGTGAGGTTGACCCAGTTGATGCAGAAACAGCAGCAGCAATTTTCACTGTATTATTCTTATTCCTATTTATATTTGGAATCATTTCAATTATTTTAGGTGCAATCGGTATGTTTAAAGCATCTAAAAACAAAAAAATGAGTGGTATATTGTTGATTATTGGAGCTGTAATAAGTGGTAACATAATTACATTTGCTTTATGGTTAGTCAGTGGTATTAAACTACTTACTAATAACAAGCCTAAAGATGAAATAAGCGACTTATCATAAACATCGTATATTGAAATTTCAAGATTTCTTAAGTAATTATATTTCTGTTAGTTTTTAATAAATTAACCAATTAAATAAAGTGCTCTCTTAGAAGTAGATTTTCAGTCAATAACTGCTTTTAAGAGAGCATTTTGTATTTGATAATGCTCATAGCATCGGACAAAAACCATTGACGAACTTTAAAAAAATACGTTAGACAATGCACTTCTAAATAATAAAGGCATCGACTAACGCATTGTTCAAATAGAGTTAATTATTTTTATAAAATTGATGATGATCATTCAAGTAAGCATAGAATAAACCTATAATGAGTCCGCCTCCGATATAGTTACCGATAAAAGCGGCAGCAATATTTGAAATAGCAGGAATGAAGTGCAATGTATCAACTTGATAAATTAAGCCTCCCATAAACAAGCAACTGTTGTAAACGACATGTTCATAACCCATAAAGGCGAATATGGTAACACCGAACATCATGACAAACATTTTTGCAAGTACATCGTCAATTTGCATGGCGATAACTAATGAAATATTAATAAAAAAGTTGGCGAATATCGCTTTCATTAATATACTTACAAACCCAGTAGACAACGTTTTATGTTCTATAACTGCTGATAATTGATTTAACATATCTGGCGTCATTACATTTGAAAAACGCATGAAACTAAATAAAATAGCAGCACCTAAAATATTTCCTGCAAAGCATAATAAAAATATTTTCAATACTCTAGTTGGTTTAATTACTTTATAATACAGGCCTACAGTAAAGTACATGAAGTTACTGGTTAGTAGTTCGGAGTTTGTAAATAAAATGAGTACTAACGCAAAGCTGAATGTAATGGCGCTGGCCATATTCACTATACCTGGTGGTAAATCTGGTTCATGTGTTGCTTTAACTGATAGCACGAAGACCGTAATAATACCGATAATAAATCCTGCCATCATAGCGCGTAATAAATAACGTTTTAAATAAACGCTTTGTAATATATCTTTCGTTCTTATCGTTTCGACTACGTTATTTACCCAGTCGTCCCCATAAAATATTTTATCCCATTTAATATGTTTCTCCTTCACAATGACATCCTCACTTTTCATTTGTTAATCAGAGTATACTATGAATCGCTTTATTTGTGAATAATTTCACAAAATTAATTTTAAAAACTAATATTTTTGAATAACAGCTAGGATTTTTTAACAAATCATTTATTTTAAAATAATTAATCGCCAGTTAGTATCAATGAATAAATACAGATTTTCATACAAAAAACCTAGTAATGATGCGACAATCATTACTAGGAGATTATGCGTCTATTTAGTTGTCGCTTGTTTCGGACGGCGTATAACTACATCGATGATGAAACCTATGATTGCCAAAAGAATGAATGGTACAAGCCAAGCTAAATCGATATCTGCTAAAGGTAACATCATAAACCATTTCAAAATAACATCGTGTAATAAGTTGAAACTATTTAGTATTTGTAAAATTGAAATAATCAATGTAGTAACAGTTGCGAGTCGATAGGCCCAACTGAATCTGAATGTGCTAAACATGTTAGCAAATGATATCAGTACAAGTGCAATAGACACGGGATATATTAATGTCAACAATGGTACAGCAATTTTTAAAATCATTTCTAAACCAAGTGTTGTAAATAAAAATCCTATGATAGAGAAAACAAGTGCGAATATTTTATAAGAAAACTTAGGCACGTGTTTCTTGGTAAATGTTGCACAAGCGTTGACGAGTCCTATACATGTTGTTAGGCATGCAAGAATAACCGTCATTCCAAATACGAGGTTGCCGAACGAACCAAATACGCGTAATGAATTGTACGTCAATATATCAGTACCATCTTTAAAGTTTCCTGGAGCTGTTGACGCACCTACATATGCCAACGCAAAGTAAATCATACCAAGTAATATGGCTGCAATAAGACCTGAGAAGCAGACATATTTTAAAATTTTCATGCGATCTGTGAGGCCTTTAAACTTATAGCCATTGACAATGACTACGGAAAAAGCTAACGCAGCAACAAGATCCATTGTAAAATAGCCTTCCAAACTTCCTGCAATGAAAGGATGTGTTATATATTTATCCTTAGGTGCACTTAGTGCAGATTCAGGGTTGAAAATGACAGCAATACTTAATAGAGCGACCATTAATAGTAATAACGGTGTTAATAATTTTCCTAAATGATCAACGATTTTCGATGGATTTAAACTAATCCAGTAAACGATAGCAAAAAAGATTGCTGCGAATATAATTAAAGTCCATTGGTTATGTACTGGTAAAATGTGTCTTGTGCCAATTTCATACGCGACATTTGCAGCACGTGGAATACCGTAAAATGCCCCGATAGACATGTAAATGACGACAGCGAAAATAAACCCGAACCATGGATGTATACGATTGCCTACACTTTCAACACCTTCATCATAAAATGCGACAACGATAACAGTAATAAAGGGTAGTAAAATGCCAGTAAGGGCAAAGCCAAACATGCCAATCCACATATTTTGACCCGCTGTATGGCCGAGCATGGGCGGGAATATTAAATTTCCGGCTCCAAAAAATAGTGAAAATAACATGAGGCCCGAAATAATAACTTGTTTTTTCAATGTAATTTCCTTCCTAAAAGTAGATATTCATAATAATTTAAAAAATCTGAAAAATAAAAACGTACTTACTTTATCTTTAAATGACAATACTATGATTCTATTATTTTATAAAAAAGATTGCAATAATAACGTCTTGCTATTATTGGATAATGACAATTAAAGTGTCGTTTTTATGAATTAAAATAGGTGAAAGTAAGTTGGAAATACGTTGAAGCGTTGTGATTTTTATGAGAAATTGTATGAGTGAGGACGGCTATTTATAAAAGGTAAACTATGGATGAGTTTATGGTTGTTCCAATAGGTAAATAAGAGATAGCACACTGTACACATAATGATACATGGATGAGTGAATATGTCTGATAGAAAGGCCTAGTCACTCAAATGAATTTAAGTTTATTACGTGATAAATCACAAATCTCTCTCATGAGATAGGTCTCCCATTAAATCATGCTTATATGAAATGTTCACATATTTGTTAGCTTTTCAAGAAATAATATTAAATATCTTTTCATAGTATAGCAATATTAAATAAATGCATTTATAATTTTAACTGTATTTTAAATATTAATCATGAGGTGATAAGATGAATAAAATTTCAAAGTATATTGCAATAGCATCATTATCGGTAGCGGTTACAGTTTCTGCACCACAAACGACAAATTCTACAGCGATTGCCAAAAGTTCTGCTGAAGTTCAACAAACGCAACAAGCTTCTATACCAGCATCACAAAAGGTGAATCTTGGTAATCAAAATATTATGGCAGTGGCTTGGTATCAAAATTCAGCTGAAGCAAAAGCATTATATTTACAAGGTTATAACAGTGCAAAGACTCAGTTAGATAAAGAGATTAAAAAGAATAAAGGTAAACATAAGTTAGCTATTGCTTTGGATTTAGATGAAACAGTTTTAGATAATTCTCCATATCAAGGCTATGCATCAATACATAATAAACCTTTCCCAGAAGGTTGGCATGAATGGGTACAAGCTGCTAAAGCTAAACCTGTCTATGGCGCAAAAGAATTCTTGAAATATGCTGACAAAAAAGGTGTCGATATCTACTATATTTCTGATAGAGATAAAGAAAAAGATTTAAAGGCAACACAAAAGAACTTAAAACAACAAGGTATCCCTCAAGCTAAGAAGAGTCATATTTTACTAAAAGGTAAAGATGATAAGAGTAAAGAATCACGCAGACAAATGGTTCAAAAGGATCATAAACTTGTCATGCTATTTGGAGATAATTTATTAGACTTTACAGATCCAAAAGAAGCTACAGCTGAATCTCGTGAAGCATTAATTGAAAAACATAAAGACGATTTCGGTAAGAAATATATCATTTTCCCTAACCCAATGTATGGTAGTTGGGAAGCTACAATTTACAACAATAACTATAAAGCAAGTGACAAAGCAAAAGATAAATTACGTAAAAATGCTATTAAGCAATTCGATCCTAAAACAGGCGAAATTAAATAATATATGAATTGGACGTCTACATGTACTTAAAGGTATATGTAGGCGTTTTTAAATTGACTCTTAATTTTAAATGTACCGTACAAAAATAATAGACAATTAATTGCATTTTCCATAAATTTGCTTTTAATATAAAAAGTTCGGGTATAATGAAGGATAAGTGTATGTATAACATTACAGAGCGCAACACGACGTACGTGCATCTAAGAATATAAACAATGTTTAAATCATAGTAGTAGGGAGAGAAATGCATGTTTTTAGCTTGGAATGAAATACGGCGCAACAAATTGAAGTTTGGACTAATTATTGGTGTGTTAACGATGATTAGTTACTTGCTATTTTTATTATCTGGATTGGCGAATGGTCTTATCAATATGAATAAAGAAGGCATTGATAAGTGGCAAGCAGATGCCATTGTTCTAAATAAAGATGCCAATCAAACTGTGCAACAATCTGTTTTTAACAAGAAAGATATTGAAAGTAAATACAAGAAGCAAGCTACTTTGAAGCAAACAGGGGAAATTGTCTCTAATGGCCATCAAAAAGACAATGTTTTAGTGTTCGGTGTTGAAAAGTCATCATTTTTAGTTCCGAGTTTAATAGAAGGGCATAAAGCGACTAAAGATAATGAAGTGTTAGCTGATGAAACGCTTAAAAATAAAGGATTTAAAATTGGCGACACATTATCACTATCTCAATCAGATGAAAAATTGCATATCGTAGGTTTTACAGAAAGTGCAAAATATAATGCGTCACCAGTCATTTTCACGAATGACGCTACCATTGCCAAAATCAATCCTAGATTGACTGGAGATAAAATCAATGCAGTTGTTGTACGTGATACAAATTGGAAAGACAAAAAATTAAACCAAGAGCTTGAAGCGGTAAGTATTAATGACTTTATTGAAAATTTACCAGGTTATAAACCACAGAACTTAACATTAAACTTTATGATTTCATTCTTATTTGTCATTTCAGCAACAGTTATAGGCATTTTCTTATATGTCATGACACTACAAAAAACAAGTTTATTTGGCATATTAAAGGCTCAAGGATTTACGAATGGCTATTTAGCGAACGTAGTTATTTCGCAGACGCTCATATTAGCATTATTTGGTACGGCATTTGGCTTACTGTTAACAGGCGTTACAGGTGCATTTTTACCTGATGCAGTACCTGTCAAATTCGATGTACTAACATTGCTCGTATTTGCAATTGTGTTAATGATTGTCTCTGTATTAGGAAGTTTATTCTCCATTTTAACAATTAGAAAAATAGATCCGTTAAAGGCGATTGGGTAGGAGGTGTAGCAAATGTTGAAATTTGAAAATGTAACAAAGTCATTTAAAGATGGGAATCGTAACATTGAAGCGGTTAAAGATACAAATTTTGAAATAAATAAAGGTGATATTATAGCATTGGTTGGACCTTCTGGCTCTGGTAAAAGTACATTTCTAACTATGGCAGGTGCTTTACAAACGCCGACATCTGGGCACATTTTAATCAATAACCAAGATATTACGACAATGAAGCAAAAAGCATTGGCAAAAGTTAGAATGTCTGAGATAGGTTTTATTTTACAAGCTACAAACCTTGTGCCATTTTTAACGGTAAAGCAACAATTTACATTATTGAAAAAGAAAAATAAGAATGTTATGTCTAATGAAGACTATCAGCAACTTATGTCACAATTAGGGCTAACATCATTGCTTAATAAGTTACCTTCAGAAATTTCAGGTGGTCAGAAACAACGTGTGGCCATAGCCAAAGCGTTGTATACGAATCCGTCGATTATTTTAGCGGATGAACCTACCGCGGCGTTAGATACTGAAAATGCGATTGAGGTCATTAAAATTCTACGTGATCAAGCCAAACAAAGAAAGAAAGCATGTATTATTGTTACACATGATGAACGACTTAAAGCATATTGTGATCGTTCATATCATATGAAAGATGGCGTCCTTAATCTTGAAAATGAAACAGTAGAATAGTTTTATTAAGCCGGTACATCATGTGCCGGTATTTTTATGTTTATGTATTATTTGAATAAACTTTCACATTCAATTAATAATAATTATTATCGAAAATTAGAAATATTCCGTGAAATATAATATTTTTTGTAGTAAAATGGCCTCTAAGTATTCAATATTTAAATATGGGGATTGAATATAAAATTATCGTAATGGGGGTCAATGGTTATGGATTTATTGATAGGTACTTTATTTTTATTTTTGGTCTTAGTGATTTTTACATTATTTACATATAAAGCGCCTAATGGTATGCGTGCCATGGGAGCATTAGCTAATGCAGCAATCGCAACATTTTTAGTAGAAGCATTTAATAAATATGTTGGTGGCGAAGTATTCGGTATTAAATTTTTAGAAGAGCTAGGAGACGCTGCGGGAGGTCTAGGTGGTGTCGCTGCCGCTGGATTAACAGCATTAGCTATCGGTGTGTCACCAGTATATGCATTAGTTATAGCAGCCGCGTGCGGTGGTATGGATTTATTACCAGGTTTCTTTGCGGGTTATATGATTGGATATGTGATGAAATATACAGAGAAATATGTGCCGGATGGTGTCGACTTAATTGGATCGATTGTTATCTTAGCGCCATTAGCTCGTCTTATTGCAGTATTATTAACGCCAGTAGTGAATAGTACATTGATTCGAATTGGTGATATTATCCAAAGTAGTACGAATACGAACCCAATTATCATGGGTATCATTTTAGGTGGTATTATCACGGTTGTCGGCACAGCGCCATTGAGTTCAATGGCATTGACAGCATTATTAGGTTTAACGGGTGTACCTATGGCTATTGGTGCCATGGCAGCATTTAGTTCGGCATTTATGAATGGGACGCTATTCCATCGCTTAAAATTAGGTGATCGTAAGTCTACGATTGCAGTAAGTATTGAACCTTTATCACAAGCAGATATTGTATCAGCCAATCCAATTCCAATCTATATTACAAATTTCTTTGGTGGTGCGATTGCTGGTTTAATTATTGCTATGTCAGGTTTAATTAACGATGCGACAGGTACAGCTACACCGATTGCAGGATTTTTAGTTATGTTTGGATTTAATCATCCGACGACAATTGTGATTTATGGTGTAGTAATGGCGATTGTAGGTGCGCTTGCAGGTTATCTTGGTTCAATCGTATTTAAAAAATACCCAATTGTTACTAAGCAAGACATGATTAATCGAGGTGCAGTAGACGCATAGCATCATCATATTGAATAGTAAAAACAAATAAAACATAGTAACGTGATTCAGTCGATGTAACAGTCGATAATGAGTCACGTTTTTTTATAGAAAAATATAAGACATAAAAATGTCATAATTTATAGTCGACAAATATCATACTGTATAAACATTTATCATTTTCTCAAGTGCCTTTTACGCGATGGAATGAACTTACTTTTTACGAAATTATGCGTATTTTATAAACAAATATCATTGATATAACGGTAAATGTAAGCGTTTACAACGGAAATAACTGCATGCTACGATATTTTTGTAAATTCACTGATTCAAGTATTTTAAGTCAATATGAGGAGGGATGTTATGAGTGATTCTGAGAAAGAAATTTTAAAAAGAATTAAAGATAATCCGTTTATTTCACAACGTGAACTTGCTGAGGCAATTGGATTATCTAGACCCAGCGTAGCAAACATTATTTCAGGATTAATACAAAAGGAATATGTTATGGGAAAGGCATATGTTTTAAATGAAGATTATCCTATTGTTTGTATTGGCGCAGCGAATGTAGATCGTAAGTTTTATGTGCATAAAGATTTAGTTGCAGAAACATCAAATCCTGTAACGTCAACACGCTCTATTGGTGGCGTAGCAAGAAATATTGCTGAGAACTTAGGTAGGCTTGGCGAAACGGTCGCTTTTTTATCTGCTAGTGGACAAGATAGTGAATGGGAAATGATTAAACGATTGTCCACACCATTTATGAATTTGGATCATGTTCAACAATTTGAAAATGCGAGTACAGGTTCATATACAGCTTTAATTAGTAAAGAAGGCGACATGACATATGGCTTAGCAGATATGGAAGTGTTTGACTACATTACGCCTGAATTTTTAATTAAGCGTTCACACTTATTGAAAAAGGCTAAGTGCATTATTGTCGATTTGAATTTAGGCAAAGAGGCATTAAACTTCTTATGTGCCTATACCACGAAACATCAAATCAAATTAGTTATCACCACGGTTTCTTCCCCAAAAATGAAAAATATGCCTGATTCATTACATGCTATTGATTGGATTATCACGAATAAAGATGAAACAGAAACATACTTAAATTTAAAAATAGAATCTACTGATGATTTAAAAATAGCTGCTAAACGCTGGAATGATTTAGGTGTTAAAAATGTTATTGTGACAAATGGCGTGAAAGAACTTATTTATCGAAGTGGTGAGGAAGAAATCATCAAGTCAGTTATGCCATCAAATAGTGTGAAAGATGTTACAGGTGCAGGTGATTCATTCTGTGCTGCAGTAGTGTATAGCTGGTTAAATGGGATGTCTACTGAAGATATATTAATTGCTGGTATGGTTAACGCAAAGAAAACGATAGAAACGAAATATACAGTTAGGCAAAACCTAGATCAACAGCAACTTTATCACGATATGGAGGATTATAAAAATGGCAAATTTACAAAAGTATATTGAGTATTCTCGAGAAGTTCAGCAAGCACGGGAGAACAATCAACCGATTGTAGCATTAGAATCAACAATTATTTCGCATGGTATGCCGTACCCACAAAATGTTGAAATGGCAACAACAGTAGAGCAAATTATCAGGAATAATGGTGCCATTCCAGCAACCATAGCCATTATAGATGGCAAAATTAAAATTGGTTTAGAAAGTGAAGATTTAGAAATACTTGCAACTAATAAAGACGTTGCTAAAGTGTCTAGAAGGGATTTAGCAGAAATTGTTGCGATGAAGCGTATTGGTGCTACTACTGTAGCGACGACGATGATATGTGCTGCAATGGCTGGTATTCAATTTTTTGTTACTGGAGGTATTGGGGGTGTCCATAAAGGTGCAGAACATACGATGGACATTTCAGCAGACTTAGAAGAACTGTCTAAAACAAATGTCACTGTTATCTGTGCAGGTGCCAAATCAATTTTAGACTTACCTAAGACGATGGAGTATTTAGAAACAAAAGGCGTTCCAGTTATTGGATATCAAACGAATGAATTGCCAGCATTCTTCACACGCGAAAGCGGTGTTAAGTTAACAAGTTCGGTTGAAACGCCAGAACGACTTGCTGACATTCATTTAACAAAACAGCAGTTAAATCTTGAAGGTGGTATTGTTGTTGCTAATCCAATTCCATATGAGCATGCCTTATCAAAAGCATATATTGAGGCAATCATAAATGAAGCTGTTGTTGAAGCCGAAAATCAAGGTATTAAAGGTAAGGACGCCACACCGTTCTTGTTAGGGGAAATTGTAGAAAAAACGAATGGTAAAAGTTTAGCAGCAAATATAAAACTTGTTGAAAACAATGCGGCGTTGGGGGCTAAAATTGCTGTCGCTGTTAATAAATTGTTGTAGGTGATGATACATGAATATTTTATTCGCTATCACAGGGATAGCATTTGCACTATTTGTTGCGTTTTTATTCAGTTTTGATCGTAAAAACATAGACTTCAAAAAGACGTTAATAATGATATTTATTCAAGTGTTGATTGTGTTATTTATGATGAATACAACGATTGGTTTAACAATCTTAACTGCATTAGGCTCATTTTTTGAAGGGTTAATAAATGTTAGTAAAGCAGGTATAAACTTTGTTTTTGGAGATATACAAAATAAAAATGGCTTTACATTCTTTTTAAATGTGTTGCTGCCATTAGTGTTCATTTCTGTATTAATAGGCATTCTTAATTATATTAAGGTATTACCATTTATTATCAAATATGTAGGTATTGCTATTAATAAAATAACGAGAATGGGGCGTTTAGAAAGTTACTTTGCTATTTCGACAGCGATGTTTGGACAGCCAGAAGTGTATTTAACTATAAAAGATATTATACCAAAGTTGTCTAGAGCAAAATTATATACAATTGCGACATCTGGTATGAGTGCTGTTAGTATGGCAATGTTGGGTTCATATATGCAAATGATTGAACCTAAGTTCGTAGTTACAGCAGTAATGTTAAATATTTTTAGTGCGCTTATCATCGCCAGTGTAATCAATCCATATAAATCTGATGATACTGATGTTGAAATTGATAACTTAACGAAATCCACAGAAACTAAAACATTGAATGGAAAAACAGGAAAACCTAAGAAAGTTGCCTTTTTCCAAATGATTGGTGATAGTGCGATGGATGGGTTTAAAATCGCTGTTGTAGTAGCCGTAATGTTGTTAGCATTTATTTCATTAATGGGAGCAATTAATATCTTGTTTGGTAGTGTTGGTTTGAACTTTAAACAGCTTATTGGCTATGTGTTTGCACCAATCGCATTCTTAATGGGGATTCCATGGAGCGAAGCTGTTCCAGCTGGCTCTTTAATGGCGACTAAATTAATTACAAATGAGTTTGTAGCAATGCTTGATTTTAAAAATGTCCTGGGTGATGTATCTGCTCGAACACAAGGTATCATTTCGGTTTACTTAGTAAGCTTCGCTAATTTTGGTACGGTTGGTATCATCGTAGGTTCAATTAAAGGCATTAGTGATAAACAAGGAGAAAAAGTTGCATCCTTTGCCATGAGGCTGTTACTTGGTTCAACTCTAGCTTCAATCATTTCAGGATCAATCATTGGCCTAGTATTGTAAATTAATCGAAGTATCTAAATTAAATTCATAACAACATCAAAACCCCATCACCAAGTTGGCGCAACAGCGCATCATAACTTAGTGATGGGGTTTTATCATAACAATCTACTTTTTCGTAGCCGTTTTTGAAATGTATGTTGATGGTTTATCTTTTTCAAAAATTGTTAATCCCGTTATATCTTTTTTATGTTTTGAAGGGACAATGAAGCTAAGTATATAAGCAAAGACAAAAGCAACTGTAAATGAAATGGTAGATACATAGAAAGGTGAGTTA
>OFLO01000248.1_pt1 | contig 14884 bp, 15 predicted proteins | sample 1540831 | NCBI WGS metagenome assembly OFLO01 (sample SAMEA4413049, study PRJEB24355) | metagenome | biome: human; feature: gut; material: faeces | place: United Kingdom | collected 2010 | reverse complement strand
AACTTAGTTTGGATCTTGAGTTTTTGATTTTTTTTTTTTTTATTGTTGTTTTTTGTTTTTTTTTTATTGTTTTTTTGTTTTTTGTATTGTTTTTTTTTTTAATGATACGGCGACCAACGAGATCTACACTCTTTCCCTAACGACGCTCTTCCGATCTATTGAAGCTGGTGCACATATATCTGTAAATCAAACCATGGTTAAATTCGTAGGATATCAAAATCAACTTTAGAAGGGAAGAGAAATAATGTTTGTTAATCCATGGCAGTTTTGCGTGGCAATCGTTCTTATGATTTGGGGGACATATTTTATTACATATCGTTTCTGGTGTCGTCGAAAAGGTATTTCTGTAGAGATTTTGTCAGTTAAGCCTAGAATTATTAAAGAACTTCCTAATTTCACAGTTATTTATGGATATGATGTTAAGTATCTATTAAATGGTGTAGAATATACAGCTCAAAGCCTAGAGTTTTACATTACAGTATTGGTTCCAGGGCCGATGATCCCTTATAGTATGACGGGAAAATTGTTACAGAATGGAAAGGTAAGTCTTGATAAAGTAAAAACAAATATGACATATGGCGTTGTATTGTGGGTGTTTGCTATTATTTTCTTGGCTGAGTTATATTAATAGTTATTTATCTAATCGAATAGAGGTGTATTTATTAGAAATGGATAAACATGCCTCTATTGTGTATTTAGACATATTTAACTATTAATTACTCTAACATAGATAAGGATTATATTACATCCTTATTTATACATGTCTTTCAGCTCATAATACAATATGGGGTGTATCTTCAAAACTAAAGCCTATATAGGATTATAAAACTTATTAATCATAGGTGTTTTATTGTTATTCCAATAATGATGTTATAGTAAATACACGGTTAATATCATATGTGTATTACATATGATTACCACCTTAATTATATTGTCAGTGATGAAATCAAAATTATACTTTTTTATATCATCATTTTAGTACATTCTTAGAGTATCATTCACAAGAAGTTATAACTTTATTGGGGGCAGTAAAATCAAGGTTTGTATTTTTTTATCAATACATTTTGTCCTATAACCCCAATTTTTGTGTTTCTTATATTATAAAGGGGCTGCAACTAGAATGCGGAAAACCGCATTCTGTTACAGCCCCTTTCGAGTTATTCATTATAATTTTGTTTCCATAGCATTAGAAGACATTTTTTATGATGTAGTTGATCACGATGAGTGGAACGATACTAACTACTAAGGTTATTGCTGTATCGCGTACAGACATATTGTATTCTGCAATACATAGTTTTAATAAAGCAAATGCGGTCCACCCATAAACTAAAACATTTAAGATGAATATAACTGTTCTTACTAGACCATATGGGAATGTGGCAGTATAGATGCCTATCATGAACGGCATGAGCACGATATTTTGAACTAACACAAGTAGAGCATATACACTTACACCATACATGAATTGTTTAATTGTATCTGGTAAGTTTACGTTTACTGTAGGATATGTACGCTGACAGTAAAAATTAAAGATATAGCTTGCTAGTAGAGCAGGGATGATAGCTTTCAAAAGTCCTTTAAATATAAGACCCAATAAGGTAGTGAATGAAAAAATGGTAAAGAATTTATAGCCTACAATGCTTGTTGTAATGCAAGCTAAGATATAGGTTAATATTGCCATTGCCAGATACGTAATAATACCCATTGGTAGGGCTTCACTAAGGGTGCCCGTGTTTTTGAGTTCATTGCTACCTTTTTCAGGGGATAAGGTGAGTGTTAATAGATGTGTCCAATTGATTCCGTTCATAATTTCCTCTCTCTCTAAATTAAAATGAATATATATACTGATTATTATAATCAGGTATATGTATATTAAATGAAAGAGAAGCAATCGTTTTATGAAAATCCTTTTAAAGCACTATTTAGTTTTGTTGACGTTAAATATTTTTAAATGTTCTGGCAGGGTAGGTGAACCATCAGCTGATTTTACTTCTACACGAATATTCATTGTTGTGTTGAACTGAGGATACATATTTTTACATTCCTCACAAAGTTGCTGGATGCGAAGAAAGAGGTTTTGAATATCATGATTGTGGACCGCATCATATGGAATAGTGAGGCTGAAACTCCAAGCATCTTCTCCAAAAAGGTATCTCCTATAAGATACATAGTTTAATTCTTCATCAGTGAGATATTTTTGAAATAAAGGGTATATGGTTACCAAAGGAATATTTGTATAAATGAATTTATCTGTAATAGGGAGGCCGCCACCATCGTAATTTACGTTTTCTTCCTGTATTAAAATAGGTAGATTTGGATAGGCGTCGAAGGTTGCGGTCCAGGTGTGGTTAATGTGTTTTTCTATGGTGTAAGGCATATGGGGGTAGTTTTGAGATATATATTCTTTTACTTCCTCAGTAGAATAGTGTGTGAATAGGTGGCATCCAGATGTGGTGAGTAGTATAGCGAGAAACACCATAGTTGTAAAGGCTTTATGCTGTATTTTCATTTCAATGGATCTCTTTCGATTATAAAGGCGTATTCATTACAATAGTATTATACTTAACATAATTTCTTTATTAATATTGGGATAAGCGGAATATTTTTCTATACTCTTCCGGTGAATCAGAACCATCAGACGGTTTTATGATGACTCTAATATATATTTTTTCTTTGAAATCTGGATATGTTGCAGCATATTCTTTGCAGAATTGATCCATTCGATTGTAGAAATTTGTTACATCATGGTTTTCTATGGCTGAATAGGGGATAGGCATTTCAATATACAAAGTAGATGTATCGTATGTAGCATAGGATAATTCTTCTGCTGTTAGATAGTTTTTCATTAATGGGAATGCAGTTATTAACGGGATATTGGTTATCAGTATTCGCTCAACTTGTGGCACAACAGGTGCCGAGGTGTGCAAGACTTCAGATATTTCAATGGGCATTTGTGGATATTTGTCAAAGGTGATTTGCCATGTATTGCCCCTTCGTGACTCTAGGTGGTAGGTCAGATTAGGATAGTTCTTATTTATATATTGGTGTACCTCATCCTCACTGTAATGGGAGAGAAGATGACAACCTGTTGTCATTATGAGAGAGAATATAACTAATAGTAATAATACAAATCGTTTAAGAGTAAGTGGTTTCATTGTATGTTCCTTTTATAATGCTCTTGAATGTTCAGTAAAATTGTAATATCTTAAAAGGCATTGCTTTATTATTGGCGGAATTTTGGGGTATATTATATTAATTATATTATACCTAAATTATATGTTTACTCATATAGTTGATTAGTATAGCGGATATATGTATTAGAAAATAGTTTGATGTAATAGCTTTCACCCTCGAAATATGATATACTATTCTAACGCGCATAATTCGTGCGCGATAGGAGGAAACACATTTAGATGTTAGAAAAATTTGAACAATTAATGATTAGCGAACCTGTTCTACGTGCGTTAAACGATATGGGCTTTGAAGAGCCTACGCCAATTCAACAGGAAGCTATCCCAGTTGCCATGAGCGGTAAAGACATGATTGGTCAAGCTCAAACAGGTACTGGTAAGACAGCGGCCTTTGGCCTACCTGTATTGGAACGCGTAGACGGCAGTAATCGTCACGTTCAAGTAGTGATTTTGTCCCCTACACGCGAATTAGCTATTCAAGTAGCAGAAGAGCTTAATAAAATGGCTCAGTATACGGATATTACGGCATTGCCTATCTATGGTGGCCAAGATATTAACCGTCAATTCCGTGCATTGAAAAAGAATCCGCAAATCATTGTTGCCACACCAGGCCGATTGATGGACCATATGGACCGCGGTTCTATTAAATTTGAAGACGTTAAGATTGTCGTTCTTGACGAAGCTGATGAAATGTTAAACATGGGCTTTGTAGACGACATCAACAAAATTTTAGGGGCTATCCCAGAAGATCACCAAACATTGCTATTCTCTGCAACAATGCCTAAGGCGATTCGCGAGTTAGCAGAAACATACCTTACAGAGCCAACGTTGATTCGTATGAAACCTACGCAAGTAACGATGGATCTTATCGAACAATACTATATCGAAGTACAAGACCGTCAAAAATTTGACGTGTTGTGCCGTTTGTTCGACTTACAAGCGCCAGAGCTAGCTATCATCTTTACACGTACGAAACGTCGTGTTGATGAAGTAACAGAAGCTCTTAAAAAACGTGGCTATATGGCGGAAGGTATCCATGGTGATTTATCACAACAAAAACGTGATAGTGTAATTCGTCAATTCCGAGAAGGTACAATTGACATTCTTGTAGCTACTGATGTGGCTGCTCGTGGCCTTGATATTTCCGGCGTATCTCATGTATATAACTATGATTTGCCACAAGATCCTGAAAGCTATACGCACCGTGTAGGTCGTACAGGTCGTGCAGGTAAGGCAGGCGAAGCATATACATTTGTTATCCCTCGTGAAATTGAACACCTTCATGCTATTGAACGTTTAACAAAACGTAAAATTGCGAAACGTCGTGCTCCATCTTTGGGCGAAGTTTTGGAAGGTCAACAACGTCTTGCTGTTGAAAGCTTAATTGAAATGGCTGGCAATACAGAAGAGTTGGCACCATTTAAGGTGAATGCAGAAGAGTTGTTGAATGATACTGATTCCGTTACATTGATTGCGGCAGCACTTAAGTTGCTTACGAAAGAACCGGATACAACACCTGTAAATATTACAGAAGAAAAGCCTTTACGCGTGCGTCGTCGCCGTGAAGGTGGTCGTGGTGATCGTCGTCGCCGTGATGGAGACCGCCGCCGCGATGGTGATCGTCGTCGTGATGACCGTCCGCGCCGCAGTCGTGATGATCGTCGTAGCGACCGTCCTAGAGCCGATCGTAAACCTCGTCATCAAAGCGAAGGTTTTAAACCATACTTTAAAGACTAATATGGTATGAACTTTGTTTAATGTATATTCATAGTAGGATTGCTATTGAACATAAGTTATGAAAACGTGGATTGTATAAATCCACGTTTTTTATTGCTTAAAATCTACTAGAATGGTACAATAAATAATAATTATTGTTTGAAAATGGACGATAGAGTACCGATATGTTTCCAAGTGGAGAAAGGTAGATTATTATGGATATCGCACAAATTTTGCGAAGCGAAGGGTTTAAGGTAACCCCTCAACGAATTGCAATTTATGATGCTTTGCGTGGTCATCACAATCACCCAACAGCAGAGATGATTTATCATAGCTTGCGTCCTACACATCCAAGCATGAGTTTAGCAACCGTATACAAAACAATGGAGATTTTTGAAAAAATTGGCCTTGTTAAGGTATTGGAAGTGGGCGATGAACGCGCACATTATGATTGGGATACAACAGCTCATGCTCATATTCGCTGTGTTCGTTGTAACAAGGTAGAAGATATGATGAATGTTGATCTACATGCTATTGCTGATATTGCTGGAAAAGCTAGTGCTTATCAAATTACAGGACAACAAATTACATTCGAAGGCGTATGCCCAGAATGTGCAAAAAAAGAAAGTCACTAACAGACGCCCCCTGCGTATAAGATGCAGGGGGTTTTTGAGTAAAAATAGAGTGGAAAGGAAATTTAATGTTTATTATAGGTTCACATTTATCAATATCAAAAGGGTATTTACATATGGGAAAGGAAGCCACTAAGATTGGGGGCAATACATTTCAATACTTTACGCGCAATCCGCGCGGTGGTAGCATGCGTGCTCTCGATGTGGAGGATATGAATAGCCTTAGTGCGTATATGAAAGAACATAACTTTGGTACCTTGTTAGCCCATGCACCGTATACGTATAATCCGTGTGCAGCTAAGGAAGATTTGCGCGCTTTTGCAAAACAAGCCATGACAGAAGACTTAGAACGCATGGAATATTTACCAGGCCAGATGTATAACTTTCATCCCGGCAGTCATGTAAAGCAAGGTGTTGACCAAGGCATCGAATACATCGTAGAGTGCTTGAATGAAATCTTATTCCCAGGCATGAAAACGACCGTTCTTTTAGAGGTTATGGCTGGTAAGGGCACGGAAATTGGCTCTCGTTTTGAAGAAATTGCTCGTATTATTGACGGTGTAAAATTAAAAGAGTACATGGGTGTTTGTGTAGATACTTGCCATATTCACGAAGGTGGTTATGACATCGTTAATAATTTAGATGGTGTCATCGACGAGTTCGATCGTATTGTTGGTCTTGACCGTTTGAAAGCGATTCACTTGAATGATTCAAAAAATCCTATGGGGGCACATAAAGATCGTCATGAAAAAATTGGGGAAGGTCATATCGGTATCGATGCAATTGCCCGCATTGTAACACATCCTAAACTGACGAGCTTGCCGTTCTATTTAGAAACGCCAAATGAATTAGATGGTTATGCTAAAGAAATTGCTATGTTGCGCTCTATCGTAGATAATCAATAATCAAGCAAAATAAATTGAGTTATATAATAATTGGTATAAACTAAATATATATAAGGTATAGGGAGAACTGGAAAGGGGGATGAAATGCGTTTTTTACATACTGCGGATTGGCATTTGGGGCGTATTTTTTATGGTCAGTATTTAACAGATGACCAAGCTCATGTGTTGGAGCATCAGTTCTTTACTATTTTGAAAGAAGAAAAAATCGATGGCATCTTGCTGGCAGGGGATGTATTTGATCGGGCGGTACCCCCCATTGAAGCTATTGAATTATGGGACTCTATCATTACTCGTCTCGCTATGGATTATAAGGTTCCTCTATTTGTAGTGAGTGGAAACCACGATGGAGCGGAACGCCTTGAAGTGGGACGGTCTATGCTAAGTGAATCGGGCATTCATATTTGGGGCTCCCCTCATCATGCATTACAACCCTTTGAATTTGAAGGCGCTGATGGTAGGGTGGCCATTTGTCCTATGCCGTTTAGCGAACCTCGTCGCATAGGTGACGCTTTGGGACTGAACTCCAGTGAATCAAAACCAGTTGATACGGATATGACTGATGATACTTTATTTTCCTATGTAGATGATAAGGATCAAGAAGCGGTCGCACTTAATTTACATAATTATGACCAAATGTATCAGGCCTGGAGTGATTATCTATATAAACAAGTGCCAAAACAGATGCGTAGTATTGCCATTAGCCACGCCTTTGTAATGGGGGGCGAAGTAGGTGGTTCGGAACGAACCTTGTCTGTAGGTGGTAGTGAACAGGTGAGCCCTCACGTTTTTAAAAACTTTCACTATACAGCTCTTGGACATTTACATGGACCGCAACGGATGGGGGCAGACCATATTCGCTATAGCGGATCGCCATTGAAGTATTCCTTTGATGAACATGAGCAGAAGAAATCTTTTACTATTATTGATATGGATACAAACGGGAAGGTAGATATTAGTACAATCCCTGTAGAGGCGAAGCGGGATGTAGTCATCTTGGAAGGTTATTTTGAGGACCTTTTAAATAATACAGCCCTCCAAACGAAACATAAGGATGATTACGTGCAGGCACGCCTCCTAGATACGATGCCTATCATGGATGGCATGGCGAAGTTGCGTCAGGTCTATCACCGATGTATGACCATTGAATTGGCAGGGCGCATAGCAACACCTGTGGTAGATATGGGGGATGCCGTATTTAAAGAGTTAAACGAGCGTGAATTATTTAATCAGTTTGCTGAAACCGTGTGGAAAGAGCCGTTAACAGAGGCGGAACAGTCCTATATCGACTCTGTGTGGGACCGAATTATCAAGGAGGACTAGATGAAGCCTATATCACTAACAATAGAAGCCTTTGGTCCGTATCGAGATTCGGTTACCTTGGACTTTAGTGCACTCCAAGACCATACCATGTTTCTTATCTCTGGTCCCACGGGGGCAGGTAAAACATCTATATTAGACGCCATGGTATATGCTTTGTATGGCGAACCAAGTGGAGAAGTGCGGAAAACCGATGCTATCCGCAGCGATTTTGCGGAACCTGAGCGGATGACGCGTGTAGATTTTTCCTTTGCTATCGGAGATGCTCAATACCGTGTTGAAAGATTACCAAAACAGATGGTAGCCAAAAAACGCGGCACAGGTATGCGCGAACAGAACGCTAGTGCCACTGTCTATGAAATGAAAGCTGGTGAGTGGAAGGTTATCGCCACCTCTGCGGCTGACATTCGCGATACGATTCAACGAATCATAGGTTTTCGGAAGGATCAATTTTTACAAGTGGTTCTATTGCCACAAGGGGAATTCAGAAAACTCCTTGTCGCCTCTACAAATGAACGGGAGGAATTACTACATACGCTCTTTAGAACAGAGATATATCGAAAACTACAAGAGGCTCTTAAATCAGCTTATGATGACGAAAAAGCTGGCATTGAAGAAAATTTGATGAAACAAACGGCGTTGATACAGTCTATTCCTCACGATGAAGAGACTCCAGTGCTAACTGTCGAACATGTACGTGAACTATTATCTAATCGAGTACCACATCGTGATGTACTTGTAGTAGAACGAGATAGGGCGGTTAATGAGGTAGAACAATTTAATGCCTTGCGTAAGGAATGGGCCCTATATAATCAAGCGCAACAATCTCTAGCACAGGCTACATCTCGATTAGATTTGGTGAAAGCTAAAGAACCTGAACGCACACAATTGAGTGAAAAGGTTCAATTCCTCAATTCCTTATCTCCAGTTCATGCATTGTATCAACAATATATTGATAAACAGTCTAGTTTAACAACATTAGAACGGGCACTGTCCGATGCAGAAAAAAGTGTGGACACTGCTACTCAACATGAGACTAACTGTATAGAGGTTCATGAAGCGTTAGCATCTCAAGCTGAGACGATACAATCTAAGAGGACTACTTTGGCTCAACTCCAACAACAGTCTGAAAAGTTTGATGAGTTAGGATTGTTGAAAAAAAAGATGTCTACACTACGTGGTAATGTAAAACAATTGGATAGTAAAAAAAGTGAAGCGGACCTAGAGATACAACGCCAGCTCATCAAACAGATAGAAGTAGATGTTGAGGGTTTACGTAAACGCTTTCAAGAGAATAGTACACTACTGGAGCAGGTTCCTGTTATTCAAGAACAGCTTAATCATGTGCACAGATATTCTGAGTTGGTAGAAGAAATTAGTCAGGTTCAAAAAGAAATCGACATTAAGGATGAGACCTTAGCAGCTCTTGATAAAACAGTGAAAGAGGCGAAGGTACATTTAGAGCGGCTAGAGCATTTAATGCAAGAAGGGCGCGCGTATGAACTGGTTCCTTTCGTGAAAGAAGATGAGCCTTGCCCAGTATGTGGATCTACAGAACATCCTCATTTAGCAACTAAGCCAGAATTATATCCTACTAAGGATGAGGTTGAAGCTGCTCGAGGTATTCGTGATAAAGCGTTACAACAACAAGCGAATGAAGTTGGTCAAAGGGATGCGTTAGTGGGGCGGATGCATGAATTATCTAACCATATGGACGCACAAGTTTCGATTCTTCAGTCCTCTATAGATGGTTTTTCTAAGGAAAACTTTGCATCGCTTCAACAAGTTCTGTTATCTCAAATGGAACGATTCAAAACGTTACGTGGTGAATCTGAACAGCTAGGTAAGACTATTTCTGATGCGGAGCGTAGGTTAAGCACCGCTAAGGATACGTTGGCTAAATCAGAACTTGCACATAATGAGTTGCTTAAAGCATTGCATGAACTAGAGATTAGTATCAGTTCTGTACAAGCAAAAATAGATTCCTTATCAGAGTCGTTGCCTACTACGGATATAGAGTTGTGGCGTAAACAAGTGACATTCTTAGCATCAGAAATTAAAGAGTATGATGCGCAGTTAACAGTGACCACAAAACAATTAGAGGAGGCTCGAGGGCAGCTAAGTGCTAAACGAGGTCGACTAGAAATCTTATCTGCTCAAGTAAAAGAAGAACAAAAGAATCTAGATTCGCTCCATGGGGAATATATACAGTCATTGCAATCTATATCGTTAAGTGAAATTGATTTTGTAGAAGCATTGAGTGACTTTAATGCGTTAGAGGATTTTAAATCTAAGTTATATGACTTGGAAGAGGCCTTTAGTACAGCACAAGCTGTATATGATGCGGCACTAAAGACTACGGAGACTGTGGTTAAACCTAGCGATACTGTTTCGGATGAAGTATATGATGCATCGGTAGAACGTCGTGATACATTGGTGGGCCATTTAGCGGCTTGGGATAAAGAAACACAGCATATAGAAACTACACTTGCTTCACTAGAGGAAATTGAATCGGCTATGGGTGAGGCCCGAGAGAAGGTAGCCTTCTTAAGTCGATTGAATGATCTTGCTAATGGGGGGGAACAAGGTTTTAAAAATGTCACCTTTGAGCGTTATGTATTGGGGGCCATTTTAGATGAGGTTGTTTATGCAGCCAATTTACGTCTTCAAAAGATGAGCCGTAGCCGTTACTCTTTGGAGCGTTCAGACTATACCGGTGGCGGCCGTGGGAAGCAAGGCCTTGATTTGGCCGTAATGGATGCTTTCACAGGACAATCTAGACCTGCGAATACCTTGTCTGGGGGAGAAACATTCTTGGCTTCTATGGCACTTGCCTTAGGTCTTGCCGACGTAATTCAAAGTTATGCCGGTGGTATTCATATGGATACGATGTTCATTGATGAAGGGTTTGGTACACTTGACCCTGATACATTGGAGCTCGCTATGGAAACATTGGTACAACTACAATCATCGGGGCGCCTCATCGGTATGATTTCTCATGTACCGGAATTGAAAACTCGTATACCTGCTCATTTAGAGGTCACACGTGGTGATGATGGCAGTACGGCAAAATTTGTGATTAACTAGCTATACATTTACAAAATGTGATACTATTAAAAGAGGATAATTCCTACAAAAACATACTGTATTTACATAAGGAGGTCCTATGAAGTTTTCATTTGCTCATAATAATATAAATGTTAAGGATCTTGATAAGAGTTTAGCCTTCTATAAAGAGGCTTTATTACTTGAGGAATCTCGTCGCTTGGAAGACCCAAGCGGTGCTTTTACCCTTGTATATTTAAAAAGTCCATATACGGCACATGAATTAGAACTTACATGGTTGCGCGATTGGGATCGCCCTTATAATTTAGGGGATAATGAATTCCACTTGGCATTTTATGTAGATGACTACGAAGCAGCTCTAAAAAAACATAAAGAGATGGGTGTTGTAGCCTATGAAAATGCCGACATGGGTATTTATTTTATCGCTGATCCTGATGGATATTGGACAGAAATCATTCCGGCGGGTAAATATTAATGGAATATATGTTAACTCGTTTGGAGTGGTTGGTTGGTCCTGATAAAATCCAAACATTAAAGGATACATCTATTGCGCTCTTTGGTGTTGGTGGTGTCGGCGGTGGGGCTCTCGAGGCTCTAGTACGTGCTGGTGTAGGGCGCATCGTTATTATTGATGGTGATTCCATTGCACCTAGCAATTTGAATCGTCAAATGATTACGACACACGATACCATTGGAGAACGTAAGGTTGAGGTTGCAAAGGCGCGAGCTCTTTCCATTAATCCTGATGTAGTGATAGAAACTCACGACATTATGTATACTGAGGAGAAATATCCTGGATTTATTCAAAGCTTGAACGTTGATTATGTGATCGATGCCATTGATATGGTAACGGCAAAACTCAATATTATCGAGGTTTGTCAACGTGAAAGCATCCCCGTTATTTCCTGTATGGGTGGCGGTAATCGCTTTTACCCAGAGAAACTTATGATTGCAGATGTCAATAAGTCTCATACATGCCCGTTGGCACGCGTTATGCGCCGGGAACTTAAGAAACGGGGTATAAAAAAACAATTAGTTTTATTTTCTACAGAAAAACCGACAAAACCACAGTTCCGCGGCGAAGCAACGAGCCCAGGAACATGTAGTTTTGTGCCACCAGTGGCAGGTTTTATATTAGCAGCACATGTGTTGCGTACAATTTTGGAGGTACCTGAACAATGAAACAAGCAAAAATCCATATGGCAAAAGGTGGAGACATTGTAATTGAATTATTTGACAAAGAAGCACCTGGCACAGTACAAAACTTTATCGACCTTATTAATAAAGGTTTCTATAATGGATTGACATTCCATCGTGTAATTCCTGGATTCGTAGCGCAAGGTGGTTGCCCTAATGGCAATGGTACAGGCGGTCCTGGTTACACAATTAAAGACGAATTGATTGGCAATCCTCATAAACACGAACGCGGTGCGTTGTCTATGGCTCACCGTGGTCCTAATACTGGCGGTAGCCAATTCTTTATCGTATACGAACCACAACCTCATTTAGATGGTGTACATACTGTGTTTGGTAAAGTAATCGAAGGCATGGATGTAGTTGATGGTATCCATCAAGGCGATATCATGGAAACAGTGGAAGTAATCGAAGGTTAATCTCATGAATGATGTATCTGTTAAACATCCGGAGTGGCTTGATATCGATGTAAATGGGACTATATCACACGGCTATGATCAAGAATGGTTTGATGATGAATGGCAACGTTTGTCTGGTTGTGGCCCTACATCAGCTACACAGGTATTGAGTTATTCTGAATTTCGAGATGGCCTATTAGATGTGTCTACTACGGCGAATCATACATTAGCATTAGAACGTATGAATGTCGTGTGGAACTATGTAAAACCAAGATTTGGTGGTGGCGTTTATAAAACGCAATGGATGGAACGCGGCCTTAGTCGTTTGTTTGATGATAAGAATTTGCCTTATGAGGTACACATGCTTAATGTGTCGCCCTTTTCTGCATCCCGCGTAGAAGTAGAGGCGGCGGCGCAGTTTATTCACGATGCATTATCACAGGATGTTCCTGTAGCGTTCTTAAATCGTCATAAAGGTAAAGAACCTGCGCTCTATACATGGCATTGGGTGCCTATTTATAAGATGTTCATGGATGGTGATGATATTCGTTGCGGTATTTTTGATGAAGGGGAAATCCGTGATTTTTCACTAGTTCATTGGTTGAAAGATACCATCCTTGGCGGTGGATTCTGTTATATAACTAAGAAATAATATTAGTATTATGAGAGCGATGGTGAAAGCTATCGCTCTACCTATATAGGAGGTTATTATGAGTCAATGGATTACAGAAGAGCAAACGCCTCATTTACGTCTCAGTGCTGAAGCAGAAGAGGTACTTTATTCTGGTGAATCTGAATTTCAAAAAATTGAAGTATTTAAGTCTAAAGAATATGGCATGATGCTTGCATTAGATGGTGTATTCCAAACGTCTGAACGGGAGGAGTTTATCTACCATGAAATGATTGCTCATGTACCATTGTTTTTGCATCCAAATCCAGAACGGGTATTGATTATCGGTGGCGGTGATGGCGGTGTAGCTAGAGAATGCGTACGCCATGATTGCGTTAAAGAAGTTACCATGGTTGAGATTGATGGTAAAGTTGTAGAATTGGCAAAACAATACCTACCTACTATTTCTAAAGCTATGATTGAAAACAATCCTAAGTTAACAGTAAAGATTGGTGACGGTATTGGCTTTATGGCAGAGGCTGAAGATTATTATGACGTTATTATTGTAGATTGCTCTGATCCAATTGGTCCTGGTGAAGGATTATTTACGGAAGAGTTTTATAAAAATACGTTGAAAGCTCTAAAAGCAGATGGTTTATTTGTACAACAAACCGAATCTCCTATGCTTCATCAACCGCTCGTTGAGAAGGTGTTTGGTTATGTAAATAATCATTTCCCAATCGCTCGTTTGTACACCGCATACATTCCAATCTATCCGGCCGGGATGCATTGCTTTACGGTTGGATCTAAAAAATACGACCCATTAACATGGGAACCAAATCGTGAACAAAACTTTGAAACTAAGTACTATAACAAGGATATTCAAAAGGCTGCGTTTGCATTACCAAATTTTGTAAAAAACTATTTGCCAAATAAATAATTTATATGTATAATAGGGAAGCACCATTCGTTAAGAAACATTTTAACGGTGGTACTTCCTTTTTATTAGGATGTGAAAGAGTTTTATATTAGAAGTATATAGCTTGTTAATTTCAAAACTGAAAGTTAAATGAAATTAGAAAAAGTTATTGACACAAACTTCTAAAACAGATATAATTCTCTTTGTTACGAAGACAGTGTCTTCGATACCTACAAGGTGGTGGGTATGGTGAAGCGGTTAACACGGCGGATTGTGGCTCCGTTACGCGTGGGTTCGATCCCCACTACTCACCCCATAACCTACACATCGTAATCATTGTAGGGGTGTCGCCAAGTGGTAAGGCAACGGACTTTGACTCCGTTATGCGCTGGTTCGATCCCAGCCACCCCTGCCAACATGGTTCATTAGCTCAGTTGGTAGAGCACCTGACTTTTAATCAGGGTGTCCCGCGTTCGAGTCGCGGATGAGCCACCAAATAAAACTCACAAACGAAAGTTTGTGAGTTTTCTATCTCTAATTTTAGAGAATTTGGTTATGATGGTAAGTATATTGTGGAAACACAAGTGGTCAAAATGAAACAAAACTTCTTAAAAAAGTGGTTGACGTTTTATGAGATGACTGATATACTTTAAAAAGTCGTTAGAACGTTAAAACTTCTAATGTACAGATCTTTGAAAACTGAACAATGATAGGTAATCAATCATATGATTGAACATATGCCAGAGTGCGGGTTTTGACAAAGTCAAAACCAACCATAATTCAAAGTTACTTAAATGTAACGACAACACATAATGAGCTATTCAAATAGCTTCAAGATATCTTGGAGAGTTTGATCCTGGCTCAGGACGAACGCTGGCGGCGTGCTTAACACATGCAAGTCGAACGAAGAGCGATGGAAGCTTGCTTCTATCAATC
>OFLO01000247.1_pt1 | contig 14885 bp, 12 predicted proteins | sample 1540831 | NCBI WGS metagenome assembly OFLO01 (sample SAMEA4413049, study PRJEB24355) | metagenome | biome: human; feature: gut; material: faeces | place: United Kingdom | collected 2010 | reverse complement strand
AATTTTTTCTATCTGAAAATTTATCCTTTTCATAAAATTTCTTAACAAAATAATATCCCTTAGCCGTTCGAGTATTTCTATCCAGATTTAAAACCATACCTTCATCATCCAATTCGTCTGATTTATTACTTTTGGCGAAATCTGTATATATCGTCCACATCCCTTTGTCACCTTTTTCAAATTCGCCATCACGATATCCTTCTTTATCATATAAATCTTCGAGATTTTTGATTGGGTACATATCTAACGTTTTCGCAAAGCTCTTTTTGATTTGTATTTCTTTTGAATCTTCTTTTGTTTCATCACTTTTGCCACAACCTGCTACAATAACTATTAAAATTAAGATACTTACGTACAATCCAATCCTTTTTAAATATCCCATCGTTTCACGTCTCTCTGTTTTAGAATTATTTCTACATCTAATAAACTTTAGCTATCTTCATCAGACGGCCCAAAATTTAAATAATCTCTTAATGTTGTCTCTTGATCTTTAACTTTTGAAAATTTATATTCTATTTTTTTGTATCCAACTGAACTTCCTTTTATGTCGCCATCTATATGTAATTTTAATACTGGCGACTTTTTGGTTGTAATCGGATAAACCTCTCTAAGTTTTTTTACATTTTTATCCGTATTACTCATTTTATATTCTGCATCGTAGCTTGGCACATTATCAGTACTTGATATATTTCCATTTTTATAATTTTTAAGATCTCTAAAATCAGCATACTGACTAAAGAATTTAAAATTTTCTATTTTTTGTTTAAGTTTTTCGTCTTCTACATTATCCAAAAGAACAATCTTATTATTTTTAAGTTCAACACGGTATTTTTTCTCATTTTGATTTTTGTTAATATCATCATAAATTTTATTTACAAAATAATAACCTGTTGCCTTTTTGGTATTTCTATTTAGATATAAAACCATGCCTTCATCATCTATTACCCCTGGTTTGTTACTTTTTGAAAAACTTGTGAGTAAAGTCCACGTCCCCTTATCTCCCTTTTTAAATTCGCCATCTCGATATCCTTCTTTATCATATAGGTCCTCGAGATTCTTAATTGGGTACATATCTAATGTTTTCGCAAAGCTCTTTTTAATTTGTATTTCTTTTGAATCTTCTTTTGTTTCATTACCTTTGCCACAACCTGCTATCGCAAATATTAAAATCATAACGCTTATGTACAATGCAAACCTTTTTAAATATCCCATCGTTTCACGTCTCTCTGTTTTATACTTCATTTATATTCTCTTTTCATATAAATAATTAATTATTTTGTATATTTCTCTTTTACGTTACCAAAATATACATATACAATCAATTTAATTTCTTAATTAAATTTGTACTTATTATTATGTTTCGTTATTTTTTTATTATTGTTTCATTTGATTTAAACCCTCTTTGAAATCAAGGTTTTAGTAGGAAAATCCATAAGCATCGCACTAAAGATTAATTGCTTTTTAGCAATATTTGCCACTTTAACTATTTATTAAAAATCATTACATCGACTTAATAAACGTAATTTTCTTAATATTCAGTGTTATGATGGAGTTACAATTTTTAGAGGAGTGATAGATATGAAATTTAAAAAGGTTTTAGTAGCTACGGCAATGGTAGGTGTTTTAGCAACTGGTGTTGTTGGATATGGTAATCAAGCAGATGCGAAAGTTTATTCTCAAAATGGACTCGTACTACATGATGATGCAAACTTCTTAGAACATGAATTAAGCTATATCGATGTGTTATTAGATAAGAATGCTGACCAAGCTACAAAAGACAACTTAAGATCATACTTCGCCGATAAAGGACTACATTCAATCAAAGACATTATCAACAAAGCTAAGCAAGACGGCTTTGATGTTTCAAAATATGAACACGTAAAATAAATTCAATAATGCTTTGAAACGACGCAAATAAAAAACAGCTCAATGACGTAGAAGTCAGTGATTAACTCACTAGTTTCATTACATCATTAAGCTGTTTTATTTAATTATTTTTCTAATTTAGGTGTTGTACGTTCAACTTTCTTTTCACCTAAAGGATAGAACCAAGTAATCGGGAAATCATTAGTATCGAAACCAACTATTTTATCACCATATAACTTGTAGTAAGCAGGTGTATTTTCAAGTCTTTCGTCAAACTCACGATCAGCTTTTTGTTCAGGTGTTTCTTCAATATCAATTTCTTTTGAAACAAACTCATTACTTAACAAGTCACCTGTAATAGGATCAACTACTGTAAAGTTTAGTTTTTCTCCATTTTGTAATCTAAATCCAGCATGATCTACATCAAAGCTAAATTCGCCTTTTTCATCTACTTGTAAATCAGGGAATAATTGTGCTTCACCTAGTTCAGAGTCTACCTTCACAACTGCATTTGCGAATTTAGTCTTTCCTTTAATTACTTTAGTGCCTTCTTTATCAAGAATACCTTTACCTTTTTCTGTATGATATAAGCTTCCGTAAATTTCATCAACATGTAAATCTTCTTTAACATTATCTAAAACTTTCACTTTGTTGATTTTAGTATGGTCATATTTAGTTTCTGCTTTATCAATATCTTCCAAACTTGTTACTTTAGTTTTGAAAATTAAAGGTTTTAATGCATCTTCTTCATCATCAGGTACAAATGTTAGTGAAATGTCATTACCTTCTTTTAACTCTAAATTATCGAAACGTTTCGTTTTGAAGTCAAAGTTAAAATAACCATCTTTATCAATTGGCATCCAGATACCTTCTGATCCAGATTTCGCTTCTTCTTTATTTGGGCCACCATTAGCATTTGTTTCAAAATTAATAAATTTATTATTAATAGATAAAGCAACTTTACCTTTTACAGACGTATGACCTTTAATAATGCCTGATCCTTCAGTAATAGGTTCGATGAAAACTTGATGGTGCCCATTTTCTTTATTTAATTGCTTTTCAGGAACCTTGTAAGCATTCTCATATCTAGGAGTTATAAATTTTTGAGTAACATCATTACTTTCTTGTTCTTCCACTTCTGTCTCTTCGTCTTCTTCATCATCTAAATTCGGGTTTGACGAAGATACCTCAATTTCTTGGTTATGAACTATTTTACGATTTTTTAACGGGTATTCAAATTTCCCTTCATCATTAGAAGTTATAAATGTACTTTCTTCTCCATCCACGGAATCTGTACTTTTCCCATCAACTGTTAATAAAATATAGTGATTTGGTAAAGTAGTTCCTGTTACTTTTTGATCCCCAGGTTTGATAGGGTCTAAATTAACAAAATTCTTAGAAGACTCTGCTGTTTTTGTTTCTTTTGAATTTTGTTCAGTCTGTGAAACAGCTTTTGATTCTTGATTTGTACTTGGCTCCTGATTAGTTTCTGATGCGTCCGCTTGTCCATTTGTCATGATATATAACATAGTAATTGCAACTGATACTAACCCGACTTTCATTTTACGTAACTTAAAATTTTCCCTCATGATTTACTCCCTCGAATATTATTAGTTTAATTCAACATTAATTTCTTTTATTTTAGTACCATCGATTACATCACCCATGCGATGTTCTTGTAACTTTTTATTTAATTCAAATGTGTAAAATCCGCCATCTACCATTTTAACTACAATAGCTCCTGAACCACGTTTAGTTGTATATAAACCATTCTCATTCATTAATTTTTTTCTTAATTTAAAGTCTAATTCTTTTAATGAAATCTCTTCTTTTTCAATACTAAAAAACTTAGAACTCTCAGTCATTAAATTGTTCCCTGTTTGCGTTTTTATATTTAGATTTACACTTTTAACATTATCAATATAGTTGCTAATATTTGCCTTTGTAACTCCGCCAATTGAATAGTTTGTAGCTTGTCTACCGGATCCTTCTCTAACAACAAATACATCATATAGCCCATTTTCTACATCCTTAATTCTTTGTTTATCTGAACCTAATAACTTTACAGTTGTAAGTTGTACTCCCGTTATAACATTTAGTTCATTATTATCGATGTATCCATCAAATTTTTTATAGTTAAAATATTCTTTACTATAATAATCTTTTAACTCTTTATCTGTATTTGTTAATCCTACTATTGAGCTATCCATACTTTCTGCTTTTACTGGCTGAGCAGTAGTTGTAATCATCCCTGTTGTTAAAATCCCTAGTGCTAAACTTGCTTTAGCAATATTTTTTAATTTCATAATTCTATGCTCCCAATTTTTAGTCTATTTGATTTATTCTATTACGCAATACGAACAATCCTCATTCATTATAATGAGCAACGGTCGTACTTCACATTAAACTTACTTTAACTAAAAATTAATCATTATTAAGTAATTTAATAAATAGTTAACTAATATCATTCAATTCCTATCGATCTACTCTCTTTTATTTACGAATAACACTTTATCTCAACTTAATCTTTATTTAACCACTTATTCTGTACACAATTTCGACACAAAAAAGACACTGCGCTTTCACAGTGCCTAAATTTAATGTTCGTTTTTAATTTACTTTATGTTTATAACTTTTATGTTAAATTACACAAATTTTATTCTTATGCAATCTATGTGTTTATCAAAGTTATAAGAACATCTTTTGTAAAAAGGATTGTTTCTCTTTTTCTAATATTTCAATTTTTATTTTCTGTTTACTAATCAATATATCCATTTTTTTAAAGAAATCACCTATCTTTTCTTGTTCCTCCAATACAGGTATATCTATATTTATATTTTTTAATTGTTTATATTTTAAGCTCCATGTATCTGATGTTAATCCTTGTGAATTAATTTTAAATTTATGAATCATTCTATGTGTTTTAAACTTATATCCAATAAATAATGAGCTAGTATTTTGTGTTGGATAAAGCACAGTATATGCAGGGCTAACAATCCCATTATAATTTGATTTTCCACTAGCCCCTTGCCACATTCTCATAGAATTATATGCAATATCATTTTTCCTAACTACTTTATAATTACTTTTATCTTTACTTGAATTATCTTTTCTATCCAATTCACTAAATTTAATAATGCCACTATTTATAGTTACTGAAAGCATTTGACCTTTGTCAGAACGTTCGTTTCTCTCTTTTAAATATTTTTCTATTTTGCTATTTTCCCAATGTGGATAATCTTCACTATTCTCATCTTTGAATCGCAGTTCCTGTGAGAAGATTTTCTGCATATAGCCTTTTTTCTGTTGTTGAAGTAATTCAAGCTTTTGTTCTTCTAATTCAATTTGTCTGTCGAGTTTGCTGAAGAACTTGCCTATTTTTTGCTGTTCTTCTAAACTTGGATATTTAATTAGAATAGTAAAAAAATCATTCACAGAAACATTTAATAATCCGTGATTTCTTGCACCCTCAACTGCAATTCCAGAAACTTCTCTATACCAGTGTGTCGAATCAAAATATGCTTCCATGAAGTCTTTAGACATTTCACTTTTAATAGAAAAACAAATATACAAAGAGGACAATACACCACTATCATATCTAGTTAATCTTTTAATAGCTCCTAATGGGTATCCATTAGAATAACTTTTGTTATACGCGAATTCTCCATTCTTTATTAGTGTATAATTTTCTAGATTTTTCGACGAAACTGATTTACTAAAATATTCTATTTGATCAATTAAACCTAACTGTCCGGATATTGTTAAAGGCTTTTTCGATTCTAAGTTTTTATTTTTCCTAATTACTCTATCTGTAAGATCCCCTAACTGCTTCTCTTCCCATTCGCCTTCAAACCCTGGGAATCTCAACTCTGGCACATTTTTCTTTTGTGTATTACTCATCTTTCAACACCCCAAGTTCTTTCAGGCATGCATTGATTTCTTGTTCAATTTCTGCGATTTCTTTGTCGATATTTTTCAAATCTTGTTGGACTTGATCTAAATCAATCGGTGCTTCTTCTTCGAATGTATCGACATATCTCGGTATGTTTAAGTTGTAATCGTTATCGGCAATCTCTTGTAATGTCGCACTGTAGCTATATTTATCAATCGTTTCTTTACGCTTATATGTGTCTATAATGCGTTCGACTTGGGCATCGCTTAAATGGTTTTGATTTTTTCCTTTTTCAAAATCATTGGATGCATCGATAAATAGTACGTTGTCGTCTTGTTGGCGACATTTTTTAAATACTAAAATACATGTTGGTATACTTGTCCCATAGAAAATATTCGCTGGCAAACCAATCACGGCTTCTAAGTAGTTCTTTTCTTCAATTAAATAACGACGAATCACGCCTTCTGCAGCCCCACGGAATAAGACACCATGTGGGAGTACAACGGCCATGGTACCTTCATCATCTAGGTAATGTACCATGTGTTGAATAAAGGCAAAGTCTGCTTTAGACTTTGGCGCAAGCTTGCCGTAACCACTGAATCGTTCGTCATTTTCAAATTTTGAATCTGCTGTCCATTTCGCACTGTATGGTGGGTTCGCAATAACCGCATCAAATGTATGACCTAAAAAGGCTGGATTTTCCAACGTGTCATCATTACGGATATCGAAATTTTCATAACGCACATCATGTAATAACATATTCATACGCGCCAAGTTATATGTAGTGTTGTTACGTTCTTGACCGAAATAACGATACACTTGCGTCTCTTTACCAACACGTAACAACAATGAACCGGAACCACATGTTGGGTCATACACATGACGTAATTTATCTTTACCATCTGTGACAATCTTCGCCAGTATCTTAGATACTTGTTGTGGTGTATAGAACTCGCCAGCTTTTTTACCCGCTGTCGCCGCAAAACGCCCGATCAGGAATTCATATGCATCACCTAACATATCAATTTCCATGTCACTGTGAACGAATGGTAAGTCGTCAAGGTTAACCATGACTTTGGAAATTAGTGCAGTACGTTCTTTGACATTGTTACCTAGTCGCGTTGAACTTAAGTCCATATCGCTGAACAGTCCGATAAAGTCATTTTCACTTTCTTCACCTAGTGTTGATGTTTCAACTTTACGAATTGCCGTCGCTAGATGTTCGATATCGAAATCTTGCGTTTCAATTTCACGAATCATCGCACTGAATAAATCTTGCGGTTCAATGAAGTAACCGACTTGATCAATTAATTCTGCTTTTAAGTCTTCACGGTATTCTTCATCTGCCCATGCTTCTTGATACGTGATGTCTTCACCTGACAAGGCATCTGCATATTCTTGTTCCGCTTTTTCAGATAAGAAGCGATAGAAAATCAAGCCTAAAATGTAATTACGAAATTCACTCGCATCCATATTCCCTCTTAAATCATTCGCAATCGACCATAATTTTTTATGTAATTCAGCTTGTTGCTGACGTTGTTTTTCAGTAATAGACATGTGATTCCTCCGCCTTTGAATAAGTAATTTATCTCTTTGTGTAATAGATTTATTATAACATTTGGTGTTGTTGCGATGTTGAGAATTTTGATGTTGGTTGTGGAAATTTTATCTTTATGGAGATTGGGATAGGATTCATAACACGAAAACAAAAACGGCTTAACGACGATATCGATTGATGCATCCTTTTTATAAGGTATGCGCACCAATTTACTTTTCATCGTTAAGCCGCTTCAATTACTTTTTATTATTCATAATGATTTACTTTAAATTCACTTCAATATCTTTAATTTGTTTACTATCTATGACTTCCCCCATATGTTTGAATTTTAATTTAGACCTTAAATCAAGGTTATAAAAACTGCCATCTTTCAAGCTAATTTTAACCCTACCATCTTTTGAGATTGTTTTATAAAGTCCATATTTTTCGATTAGATGCTTTCTCAACTTAAAATCTAACTCTTTTAATGTTATTTTTTCTTTTTTAATATAATAAGGGTACCCTTTCACAAAAGCATCTTCACCCTTTTCTTTTGTAACATTTAATATTGGTGTGCTGACAAAGCCGGATGTTTTATTGGTCTTTGTTACACCACCAACAGTATATGATATGTCGTGCTTGTCTCTTCTTTCTTGAACAAAGAACACATCTAAGCCCGTATGTCTTCGCTGTTGATATTTACGGTACTCATCTCCAGGCAATAATACTTGAGTCTTCATACCTCTATATTTAAAACGTAAGTTGTTTTTACCATGTCTCAAAGCATTAATGTTTTTCATTTCCTTGAAGTTTCCAGTGTAGTATTGGTGTAATGCTTCTTTGTCATGTTTGTTTACTGACTTTTGAATTTGTTTGGCATGACCTGAATGGGCGTCTGTTGTTAAAGTTCCTGTCGTTAAAATTCCTATTGCTAATGTTGCTTTTGCTAATGCTGTAAATTTCATATTTATTTGCTCCAATCTTAATATATTGGATTGTTTTCATTACGTAATTTGAATCATATACGCTTATTATAACGTCTTTCATTTAACGCGATAATTAACCTCGATTTAAATATGCGTGAATTATTATTAATGAAAAGCAAATATATTTTAATGTTCATATTAAATGACTTTCACGCTTTACATGTCGTTGTTTAGCTGAGTCATTGTTTACTACAACAAATGTTGATACTCTGTTCTGCACTTTGAAATGCAAAAAAACAACTTAACAACAGTAATGTATTAAACACGGTTCCTTATATAAGGACACGGGTGTCAATTCACATTTTGTCGTTAAGCCTCTTCTTAATCTATTAATCAATTATGCTTAATTAATTCAAATTCACTTCAATATTTTTAATTTGTTTACTATCTATTACATCAAACATACGATCAAAACTTAATTTTTCACTTAAATCAATTACATGCTTCTTTTCGTCTTTCATATTAATAACGATTCTACCTTTATCTGACGCGCCTTTATACAATCTATATTTTTCGACTAACATTTTTCTTATTTTAAAATCAAGTTCCTTCAACGATACTTCTTCCTTTTGAATAAAGAACAACTCATTTATCGAAAATCCATGTTTAGGATCGATTTTTTTAACTAGTAAACCTGGATGACTTACATAGCCAAACACAGACCTCACATTTTTCTTTGTTATACCGCCAACGCTATATATGCCGCCTTTAGTATCTATTAATTCAGGTACTGCAAAGACATCAAGGCCATGCGTCAGTTCTTTATATTTATTTCTATCGTCGCCAATTAGAAATACTTTGAAATTTTTATTTCGTTGGTTAAAGTTTAAAACGTTAGACCCATAATAATCTTCACTTTTAACACTAATGTTTGTTGATTCATAGCTTTCTTGAGAATAATAGTCTTTTAGCATATAGATGTAGTATTGGCGTTGTGTTTCATCCAACTTTACTTTCGCGTGAACAGTTTGACTTTCTGCTGTTATCACACCTGTAGTTAATATTCCTAATGCTAATGTTGCTTTAGCTATCGCTGTTAATTTCATATTTTATTGCTCCAATCTTAATGTATTGGATTGTTATGATTACGTAATTTGAAACATCTGCCTTTATTATAAAGTGCATCGAAACAAACTGACATTAACGTGCGTTTAAATAACTTTGAATCATTGTTAATGAACACCTAATTAATATTCAAATCACGTGGTTTTAATGAGTGGTATGACTTATTTAGTATACTCGTGACCAGTGTTATCAAATGTAAAAAAACAGCCTAACGACGGCGTTGCTTTAAATACGCTCCTTTGATAGGATATACATATTTATTCAACGTTTCATCGTTAAGCTGCTTCAAAATTTATTACTTTAAAGTCATTGATTGCTTACTTTAAATTTGCTTAATAGTGACTGATATACCTTTAATATCTTTACTATTCAACACATCGCCCATGCGCTCGAATTCCAATTTATCACTTAAATCAATTACTTCTCTTTTCTCGTCTTTCAAATTGATAGTAATCCTACCGTATTTAGACGTACCTTGATATAAACCGTATTTTTCAACTAATTGTTGTCTAATTTTGAAATCAAGTTCTTTTAATGAGATTTCTTCTTTTTGGATTAAAAATGAGTCAATTGATGCATCTAAATCTTCACCATTAACTTTATTAACAAATAAAGGTGTTTTAGTTTCAGAAGTTTTGTTATTGTTCTTCGTTACACCACCAACAGTAGATAGTCTGCCGTTTGGATCAATTAATTCTTTTACTACAAAGACATTTTGACCTTGAAGACCTTGTTTATATTGTTCTTTATCTTTTCCTAGTAAAAATAATTGGTGATTTTGATTTTTTTGGTTAAAGCGTACAACGTTAGAACCATTGTAGTTTTCAACCTTACCACTAACATTACTATATTCAAAACTTGGTGCTGAGTAGTATCGATGTAAATCTCTAATATCATGTAAATGTTGTACTCTCTCTTGCTTTTCTGCCGCTTTTACTGCTTGACCTTCTGATGTAATGACACCAGTAGTTAATAAACCTAATGCTAATGTTGCTTTAGCTAACGTTTTTAATTTCATAGTATTATTCTCCCAATCTATTTTTAAAATTTAACTTAATATATGCTTATATGATTAATTCAATTACGTAATACGAACAATCTACTATCATTATATAAGCCGGATACTGCGCTATGAATTAACCACTTTTTAACTATTCATGAACCAACGTTAAGCTAATTAATGGATTCCTAACAGTATTAATCATTTTTTATAACACTATGCTATTTTTTTCACCATTAACACTTTCCTTCAATTTAATTATGTTTTCCACATTGTTTCATGTCACTAATGCGACACCGTGCGACTATAGGTATCAACTATTTTCACAAATTTTATTGTCGTATTATCATTCATCGATGCGCTTCATTTTCATATCGCCAACACAAAAAAGAAGCTAAGCAACTTATGTTACCTAACTCCTCAATACTATCCATATTTACTATTATCCATATTTCATTGAATTATCTAATGTTGGCTTCTATTTTTTCAATATTTCTACCGTCAATGACGTCACTCATTCGATTTGTTTGTAACTTTTTATTGAGTTCAAACGTATAAAAGCCACCATCTTTCATTGTCACTTTTATCTTGCTATCTTTAGGAAACTTTTTATATAAATCAAAATCTTGAATTAAATACTGTCTCAATTTAAAATCAAGTTCTTTCAGCGAAATCTCTTCCTTATAAATGTAGTGTCTTTTAACATGCGTATAAACACCTGCACCTACTTCTTTTTTTATAACGAATCTAGGTGCGTTTAAGTAATCATAGTAAGCGCCTTTATTTTTCTTAGTGACACCACCATATGAAAACACTGTGCCGTTGCGATTTTCCGCTTCTTTAACTACAAATATATCTAATCCTGGATTTTTACGTTTTTTAAGCCTTTCTATATCTTTACCAAAAATTTGTATTCTAGTGAACTTTTGATGTTTATCAAAGATAAGGTAGTGCTTGCCACCTTTGCTATAACGATAACCAGTAACGTTTTTAAGTTCCTTACTTGCGCCACTATAGTAATCTCTTAAGTCAAAGATATCTTTTGTCACATTTTCATATTTTGCTTCATGTTCACTCGCATTTACAGTTTGAGCCGTAGATGTTATAACCCCAGTTGCTAAAATACTTAGAGCTAAACTGGCTTTCGCAATTGCTGTCATCTTCATAGTTATATGCTCCAATCGTAATTATTAGATTTGTTCGATTACGTTTATTGAATCATACAGCTTTATTATAGTTGGCGTATGTCTCTATTCACATTAAACCTTGTTTAACTATATTTGAATCATCGTTAAGTAAATTAAGGAATCCATAATGTTCGTTAAATAAAAATAACTTTTGTTGTACTTCAACGCTTGATATATTGGGATTTTTAGACACATTTAGGACATAAGCATGTTATGTGTGGTCAACATCAAATATTCGTCATCTTATACCACTGCACAACACGAAAGAAGCTAAGCAATGATGTAGGCCATTGTCGCTTAACTTCTCATTTCATCGTTCATAGGTTCTATGTAGCATCCATCACGATGATGTTAGGTTCACTTCAATTCTGTCGATAATAGTGCCATCTATGACATCTACCATGCGATGTTCTTGTAATTTTTTGTGTAATTCAAACGTGTATTTCTCACCATTTTTCATTTTAATAACGATTGTTCCTGAACCAATATTACCGTAAAAATTATGTTGTTCAATGAGTTGCTTTCTCAATTTAAAATCAAGTTCTTTCAAGGAAATCTCTTCTTTAGTAATCTTGTATTCTGAAACATCGCGTAAGATTTTGCCTTTCTCATCTTTTTTAGTAATGCTTAATTCTGCTTTGTGATCAACTTTTTTACTATTTGTCTTCGTGATACCCCCGACAGAATATTTTTTTAATTGATATTTATTGTCCTCTAAAACGATAAATACATCAATATTATCGTAAGGTCCATCTTTATATTTCTTATCGTCTTTTCCAACTAAAGCTATTTTATAAATGAACCAATCTGGTATAACATTCATAAACCTAACTGTCGTCCATGGTTTCAGCATAAAGCCAAATTGCTTTTCGAATTCTAAACTCGGTTTCGTATAATATGTTCTTAAATCCTTATATTTAGGGTTTATTTCCTTTTGTGCTTGTTTTGTGGTTGGCGATTGCGGTTGTGCATTTGGTGAAGGTGGTGTAGCTACGCTTGGTGTTGGTTGTGTTGCTTCTACTTTTGTTGAAGGCGAAGTTGTTGCTTTTTGTATGTTAGATTTTAGTGCCTGTTCTGTTTTAGTTGAAAGCGATGTTGATACATTTTCTGTGTTAGACTTTGGTGCCTGTTCAGGATTAGCCGTACGATTTTGTTCTGCATTCACTGCTTGCGTTGTCGTTGTGATTGCGCTTGGTGATACGCTTATCTTTGATAACTGTTCTGCTTTCAGTGCTGATACTACTTCTGCTTGGGCCGATTGCGTTGTTACTATACTTGCACCTGTTGTTATTAGCCCTAACGCTAAACTCGCTTTCGCAATTGTTCTTATTTTCATAGTTGTATACTCCAATTGTAATTATATTCGATTGTTCTTTACGTAATTAGAATCATACAACTTCATTATAGAGGACATATTGGACTATTCACATTAACCCTCGTTTAACAATTGTTGAAGTATTATTAAGTCATTTAAGCAAAAAATAATGAGTACTTTCGAGGTTTATGTGGTGTTACTACGTATCATTGAAATGATTTTAAGACATAAAAAAGAAGTTAAGTAACGTTTTATCATCACTTAACCTCTCTATTGCAATTTCAATTCATTACGACGATAGTCTAAGCATTATGCTTTTTTAACTTTGACTTCAATTCTGTCAATATCTGTGACTTTGATGATATCGGCCATTCGGTCTTCTTGTAACTTTTTATCCAATTCAAATGTATATTTGCCATAGTATTTCATTTTGACAGTAACTGTTCCTGTACTCATTTCACCGTAAAGACCATAATGATCAATAAGATGTTTTCTTATTTTAAAATCAACCTCTTTTAACGTCATTGCTTCTTTATCTATTTTAAATGGGAAAAAGTCATATGCATATTCACCAGTGTGATCTTCTTTAATAACTCTTGCTTCTGCTATTTGGTCAACAGCTTTATCGCTTGCTTCTGTGATACCACCAATAGAGTACTTTGCACCTTCAAATCTCTTATCCTCATTAACATAAAATATATTAAGATTACGATGTACACCCGTATGATAGTGTTGCTTATCTTTGCCAACTAAAGCTAGATTATTAACTGTATTACCTTCTATTATATTCATAAATTTAGTGCCTGGTTTAGGTTGAATACTACTGATATAACCTGTCACGTTTTTATATTCAACACTAGGTTGAGTATAGTACGCTTTTAAATTTTTACTATTTTGGCTTACTTGAATAGGTTTATTTTCAGCATGTACTGGTTGTTCCGTTACAGTATTTACACCTGTAGCTAAAATACCTAAGACTAAACTTACTTTTGCAATTGATTTCATTTTCATAATTGTATGCTCCAATATTTTAGATTAGATTGTTTTATTACGTAATTTGAATCATACAATCATATTATAGGAGCTGTATGCTGATATTCACATTAACCCTTTTTTAACTATTCATAAAATATGATTAAGGTATTTAAGTAAAAGATAATGCGTAGTGCGACTGTTTGTGTGAGTATTGTAACTTTGCCCTCAAAAAAAGAAGCTAAGCAACAATACGTCGCTTAACTTCCATATATTTCCATAACAAGCACGATTCAACATAGCGCTTTGTCGTTAGAAAATATTATTTCATTTCTACTAGAATTTTATCAATCTTAGTTCCGTCGATTGACTCACCCATACGCTCTTTTTCAAGTTTTTGACTTAAATCAATAGTATGTGATTTGCCATCTTTCATAGTAATTGTAATTCGACCTTGTTTAAGACCATTTGAATACAAGCCGTGTTGTTTGATTGCACGTTCTCTTAATCTATAATCAAGTTCTTTTAATGAGATGTTTTCTTTTGAAATGTAATAAAAATCTTTAAGCACATCTTCATTGCCTTTCTTGATTTCTAAGATTGGCGTATTGATATAATCAATATACTGCACACTGTTTGTTTTTGTTACGCCACCAATTGAGTAATTCGTTGCTTGTCTACTGTCGCCTTCTCTAAGGATAAATACATCTAAATTTGAGTTTTCTCCGTCTTTAAATTTATCTTTATCAGATCCAAGTAAAGCAATTTGAGAATATTGATTGTCTACTATAACGTCTATATAATCTTTACCGTGTTCAGTATATTTATATCCAGTCACATTTTTACGCTCTAAAATTGGTTTATTATAATAGTGTTTCAACTCTGATTCACTTTGTTGTTTTACTTCTGTTTTCGCATGTACTGATTGTGTATTCGACGTAATTACACCTGTTGCTAACATTCCCAATGCTAAACTTGCTTTTGCTATCGCTTTAAATTTCATAATTTTTAGCCCCAATCTATTTAAATTTGATTTTTCAATTACGTAATATGAACAATCTACCT
>OFLO01000245.1_pt1 | contig 14998 bp, 14 predicted proteins | sample 1540831 | NCBI WGS metagenome assembly OFLO01 (sample SAMEA4413049, study PRJEB24355) | metagenome | biome: human; feature: gut; material: faeces | place: United Kingdom | collected 2010 | reverse complement strand
CCAATATTTTCATCTTTTAAACGTTTTAATACCTCAACAGCTAATGCACAGCCATAGCGATTATCAAATGCTTTCGCAGTTAAATATTTATCATTTGCAAGCACTTCAAATTCACTATATGGCGTAACCATATTGCCTACTTCAACGCCAGCTTCTTCAGCTTCTTCCTTGCTACTAACACCAATATCTATAAACATATTTTTGATTTCCATTGGCTTTTTACGTTCTTCAGGCGTTAAGACATGCGGTGGTTTAGAACCGATGATACCTCTAATTTCTTTGCCCGAATCTGTTGTAATCGTTACTTTTTGAGATAGCATGACTTGATTCCACCATCCACCAACTGGCGTAAATGAAATAAAACCATGTTTATCAATCTTTGTTACCATAAAACCAACTTCATCCATATGACCAGAAATCATAATTGAGTATTGACCATTCTTAGCATTTTTCTTTCCAAAAATGCCACCCAAATTATCTTCAATAATTTGATCACTGACAGGCTCTATATAGTTACGCATTGCTTCTTTAACTTGCATTTCATAACCAGCAATGCCGTTTACATCTGTTAAATGTTTAAGTAATTTGACTGACTGATTCATGTTATTCATCCTCCTGTATTTCAACTTAAAACTATTGTATCACTAACTTTCAGAAAAACGTTCCCTACCGCTTTATCGTTTTCAGGCTTAATAATTTTAAAAACTTTGTGAGAAATACACTTAAAAAACCTCATATTTCTAAAATTTAATATTCCGAAAAAAGTCACAATTTAAAATTTCTTATTATAATACGTTAATCTTTTATTGTTATTAATTTCAATCTGTTTAGTCTTGCGCTATTAAAAAATAAAAAGTGTAGAGATAACAACGCATTAACGCCGCAATTCCCCCTACACTTAAATACTAGTTTCTTTATTTAACTTATCATTAAACTTATTCAGATGTTGAATATCCATTAATCATAATGTGACCATGCCGATAGTATTAATACTTCTTTATTTCGATCATCTACGGCATAGACGACCCTGTGCTGATGGTTAATTCTTCTTGAATATCGCTCTAAATATTTAGGTTCTAATTTTTCAAAGGATTGTGTTATTTTATACGGATCATTTTTTAAAGTCTCAACAATTTCTATAAATGTCTTCTTTAAATAAGGATGTTTTATTTTCTTTAAATCTAACTTCGCCGAATTTTTAATCTTAACCGTGTAATTGCTCATTAAAGATTATCCCAATCAATATCATCTATATTTGTAGTACCACTATTATCTTTTTCTCTTTCTCTTACTTTGTCCATTGTACCAGTAGATTCAAGATACATTGTCTCTTGTATACTTTTCCAATCTTCTAAACCTATAATCACAGCATTATTTTCGGCATTATTACCACTAATATAAATTGGTTCGTGATTATTATTAACATTTTTTAGTAATTGATAAAAATGCTTTCTCGCTTCTGTAGGGCTAGTGATAATCATATAAACCCTCCTTTGTCTTCTGTTACACTAATTATGGCGTACGTATTTAAGTACGTCAATATCACCGACACATCCGTCGTAATCTTAGTCCCTATATACTATCGTACACAAGCTTTTGTTCTTTTCTTACAACATACCGTCTATAATGCTCAAAAAGAAATCAGCAGTGGAACACACTACGTTCGCTACCGCTTTATCATTTTCAGGCTTAATAATTTTAAAAACTTTGTGAGAAATCCGCTTCAAAAAACTCATATTTACAAAAAAATTATCAAAATTTAAATTTTTGAATAACATCATTTTTTAGTAAATGTTATAATTTCTTTATAATACAAATATCGAAAGAAGGCGACTGACTTTGAAAAAATTATGTTCATTAATTGTAGTAGCATTAGTTTGTGTCATTGCATTATCAGCTTGTGGTAAAGAACAAACCAAAACATATGAAGGTGATGTTAGTGGTAAACATGTACTAACTTCTATCACATATAAAGATGATAAAGTTTTAAAACAGTCTACAATCAACACAATTAAATATGACGATCTAGGTATGGATAAAGACGAAGCCAAAAAGTTATTCGCCAAATCTGAAAGTATTTTCAAAGACCTTAAAGGCGTAAAATACAAAGTAGACTATAAAGATAAAAAAGCAATTGAACACTTAGACATAGATTACACAGAAGTTGACATGAAAAAATTAAATAAACGTCTTGGTGTTTCAACTAAAGAAAATAAAGATATTAGTTTTGAAAAACTTGAAAAGCAATTAAAGCACAGAGGCTTAAAAGAAAAAGATAAAATGGACGACAAATAGTTTATAACATAAAAATGCCCTCAGATAAGACTAAGGTTACAAACCTTAATTCATATTCTGAGGGCTTTAATATTTGAAATTCTTGTGTGACCAGCATCCACTACTAATATAAAATTATTTGCAGTAACGCTAAAATCCGCCGCTTTCATTTTCCCGAAATAAATAAGTTAACTAATGAGTTTTAATTTATAATCATGTATCGTTTGCAACTCACCATCGACTTTTCGATATACAATATGATCAGCAGTAATTTCTGTAGGACTGGATACGCCAACAGCTGCTGCAATATTGAATAAGCCTTCATGCAAACTTGTTACATAGTTTGTGACACGATATTGCTTTTCTCCAACAATCAATGCTTTTTCTTTTTTCGCATCTGTCGTTGCAACACCTACAGGACATGTATTCATATGACATTGTTGACTCATAATACAACCGACACTAATCATCATGCCACGTGCAATATTAACAAAATCTGCACCTAAACCTAGTGCAATCGCAATTTTATCTGGTGTCACTAACTTACCAGATGCCGCCAATTTCACTTTATCTCGAATACCATATTTTTCTAACATTCCAGACACAATAGGTAGAGCTGTAAATAGCGGTAAGCCAACACCATCTTGTAATTCTTGGAATGTTGCACCAGTACCACCTTCACCACCATCAATCGTAATAAAGCTTGGATACTTATCTAGTTCCACCATCGTACGTACAAGTGTTTCAATTTCTGAAACTTTGCTTACTACAATTTTGAATCCTACTGGTTTTTGACCTAATTGCTGCAACTGATCGACAAAACGAATCAAATCTTCAGCATTATGAATAAATTCGTAACGGTTAGGTGAATTGATTGTTTTATAAGGTTCAACATTTCGGATTTTAGCAATTTCTTCGTTTACCTTTTCAGCTTCCATATGACCACCACGAGTCTTAGCACCTTGTGCCAACTTCAGCTCAAATGCGCGTACGTTAGATAACTGTGCGACCTCTTTAAATAAATCTTCACTAAAATTACCTTCTTTATCACGAACACCAAACAAACCGGGACCAATTTGGAAAATGATATCCCCATTACCTTTTAAATGATATTCTGATAAGCCACCTTCACCTGTATTCATCCAAGTGCCCGCTTTAGCTAGACCTTTAGATAAAGCTGTAATGGCATTTTTTCCTAAGGCGCCATAACTCATACCAGATTGTCCTACGATACGTTTTAAAATAAACGGATGTTTTAAATGTTCACCTAATTTTATTGCATGATCATCACTTAAGTAATACGGATCAATCTTTGTCGGTACACGATATTCTTCACGACTAAATAAACGCTCATTCGCGATTTTATAAATGAATGTTGATAACAATGTTGTATTATCTACTGAAATCTCATTACGTTGCATCGGAAACATTGTGTTCTGTATGTAAAAGCCGTCTTGATAATCTTTAGTAGTACCGAAGCTGGTCATACGAGAGTTATATTTTCCAGCCAAAACGATATTTTTATAATCATTACGTGAAAAAGGTTTCCCTTCATTATCCCCAGAAAATAAATACTGACGTAATTCCGGTCCCATTTTTTCTGAAATATATCTAATACGTGCTAGTAAAGGATAATTCCTTAATACACTATGTTGTGATTGTCTTTTATCTTTAATTAACCAAATAAGCCCGATAACAATAACCGTAAGCATGAATCCTACAACGATAATGTTAACTATAAATTGCATGACTGTAAGAAACGTCATTACAATCCCTCCCCCCAAAAATTTCAATTCAATATTTATGATACACCTTACAAAATAAAACACAATGGAAGCGCTTCATTTTATAAAACAATTTTATGATATGTTTTTCATTTTAAATTTTAATGTATAAAACATACAATACAAAGTAATATGTGTTAAAGTATCTATATAATACAACCATTTAAGAGGTATACTATGTCAAATACAAATAAACATTACATAGAAGAAGAATACGCTACCGAACAATCGCGTTTTTTCAAACGTGATATTGGATTTATTTTTCTTTATATATTTTTGGTTAACATCTTGCCAATCATTATCGTCTTTTTAACTTTTGGGTTAGTAGCTGTATTCACTCAACAAGCCCCATGGGGTTTCTCTTTTCCTATTTCAATGAACATTAGCTATTTACTCGCAGTTATTATTTCACTAGCTATTTTTCGTCGGATGCATGAAGATGCGTTTATTCCGATGATACGTACGCAAATCGTTGCCAGTGCTAAATATAAATGGCATATTCTTATATCATTTACATTAAGTATCGTACTCTTTTTACTTTTAAATCATTTCGATATTTTCGCACTAAATGTAGATTCCTTTACTGTCTTTGACATTTACCCGCTCATTAGAGAATATGGTTCCATCAGTTTAATAGCTATATTTTCGTTAACCATTATATTAAATACTTTGATTTGTCAACTTATTTTCCGTCATATTTTAATTCAAGAATTAAGCAGATTAATACCTTTAAAGATTACAATAGTATTATCCGTTATCCTTGAAACACTGTACTATTATCCATACATTAATACATGGTGGGAATTCATTCCAGCATTGATACTAGCTAGTAGTGCGACTTACTTATATTTAAAATCAAACCGTAATTTTATGGTGAGCTATTTCTATCAATTAGCAGTTATACTCGTTTTGCATATTTTCATGTAAAATTTTTCAGAGTATTATCCATTATCCATACACATCAAAAAGCACACTTAAAAGTCAGTATCACAACTCACTTTTAAGCGTGCTTTATTTAGATATACTGTCGTTCTAAAAACGAGCCATATAGAGAGCCTGAGACATAAATCAATGTTCAATGCTCTACAAAGTTATATTGGCAGTAGTTGACTGAACGAAAATGCGCTTGTAACAAGCTTTTTTCAATTCTAGTCAACCTTGCCGGGGTGGGACGACGAAATAAATTTTTCGAAAATATCATTTCTGTCCCACTCCCATGAATCGCCATGCTCAATATACCTTTTAAAATTTAAATATTCATTAACTTAATATGCTTTAATTCACTTCATTAAAGACTATTTGCTGGGCGTGGTGTTGGTTTTTTCAATAAACTCATAATCATTATTACAATGACTAACATACCACAAATTAGATACATCCATTTAAATCCTACTAAATCAGAAATAGGTCCCATCAATGCGCCACCTAACGATATACCTAAGTCTGCACAGGCAATAAATAAACCTAACAACATATTACGACCTACTTTTGGTAAGACGAAACTTAAGTATGATGTTAATGTTGGGTACACCATTGCTTGTGTCATTCCTATTAATATTGCACTGCCATAGAAAATAATTGCACCTACTTGCGGACCAAATGCCACTACAAATGACGCGATTACTAATAATGATAGTACAGATACCATATATTTAGGATGCCACATACCATCTGACGGAATGTATTTCCTTAAGTAAAATCTTGCCGCAACAACTGCGATGGCCTGTATTGTCAAAAAGATTCCCGCATTCGCGAATCCTAAACTCACTGTGTATAACGGTACAAATGTACTAACTGCACCAAATACAATCGATGCAACAATCATGATAATACCACTGTTCAACAACTCTTTATTTTTGAAAAATTGCGCAAAAACAGTTACAGCGTTAAACGGCATTTTTTCAATCTTATCTGACGTATCGGGTTCCTGTTCAGCAAAGGTCACGCGATAGCCAAAGAATGTTGTTGTTAATGCGATAAAGATAATGACAATTGCAAATAGTGAAATATTATTTGCATTCCAAATACCTACGGCAACTAATGGTCCGATTAAGTTTGGAATCGTTGAAAATAGCGAGTACAATGATACACCTTCAGAACGATGTTCCTCCGGTAATGCATCAATAATACCTAGCTGTAAAGACATAGAAAAGAATGCCGTACACACACCTTGCATAACACGTGCTACGAAATAACCTTCTAAGCCAGTAAAACCATAAATAATTAAAGCTATGGCATTGATAATCAAAATAATTCTTAATACTTTAATGGGACCGACACGAGCAATAATTTGTCCTGCCCATGGTCGAAATACCATTGCTGTTAACATGTATGCCCCCATAACGATACCGATAACCGTATTCGTTGCGCCTAAATCATGCCCTCGTAAAGGTATAAACACGTTTAAGATTGCATTGGCACTAAAGAACATCAATGTTAATATATATAATCTCAAAAAGGGCCAAGCCATTGCACCTTTCATTATCTCACTCCTTAGAATGATAGTTGTTTTTCTATTAATTCTCTTGTATAAGCATTGTCACTTTTATGCAATGCGCTTGTCGGAATTTGTTCTTCTATTTTTCCGTTTTTAAAAATAATTAATTGATCACATAAATACGTGGCAGCTTGAATATCATGTGTGATAAAAATATAACTCAACTGACGCGTTTCACGTAAATGAATCAATAAATCTAATATTTGTGTTTGAATTGACATGTCGAGTGAACTAATGGCTTCATCAAACAAAATATATTTAGGGTTAATACATATTGCGCGCGCAATCGCAACACGCTGTGCCTCTCCACCTGATAACATATTAGGATATTTATCCATGTATGCCTTAGATAGACCAACTTCTTCCAACAATGTAATTGCTTGGACTTCCATAACATCTTTAGGTTGTCCATCACATTGACACATCACTTCAAATAAGATTTCTCTAACAGTCTGAAATGGGTGTAATGATGACGTATAATCTTGAAATACCGCACCAATTTGATGACGTCTCACTTTCTTCTTATGCATCGGTTGATCATTTAAGGTTACACAGCCTTTATCCGGTTTCTCAATACCTAATATCATACGACTCAACGTCGATTTACCGCTACCACTTTCTCCGATAATCGCAATCGTCGCACCGATTGGACACTCAAATGACACACCTTTCACGATAGGTGTTCGACGACGCTTAAAAACATGTGCGCTTTGATATGACTTTTCAACATCTTTAATTTTAATCATGTACATCACCCCTCATCACATGTTTAAAATGATCATTAATCTTCTTCTTAGTGGATAATAAATACTTCGTATAAACATGTTCTGGATGATGCAAGACTGATTCACGCGTACCATGCTCAATCAGTTGACCATTTTTCATCACAACAACCCGGTCTGCAATCTTGTTAATAACCGTTAAATCATGTGAAATGAAAATCATCGCACAGTCAAAGTGTTTTTTAATATCTATAAATGCTTCCAGTACATCATATTGTGTAATTGTATCTAAAGCTGTTGTCGGCTCATCAGCAATGATTAACTTTGGTTTCAAAGCTAACGCTAAAGCAATCATCAATCGCTGTAACATTCCTCCTGATAACATGTAAGGATATGATTTTAATATACGTTTAGGATCTTTCAAACTTAAATAATCCATATATTCAATCAATGTCTTTTCAATTTCTTGTGTAGACATTGACGTATGTACTTTCATAGTCTCAAACATTTGTTTACCGACAGTAGTTGATGGGTCAAAGGCACGACTACCTTGTTGCATGACCATCGCAATATCTTTACCACGGTATTTTTTCAATTGTGCTTCCGATAACGACAACATTGGCTTACCATCAAAGGTTATATCACCTGTTACGCGTAATCGTTCTGGATTTAAACCTACAATCGATTTGCATGTAATTGATTTACCGCTACCACTTTCTCCAATAACGCCTAAAGTTTCACCCTTAGTTAATGTAAAATTCACATCACTCACGAGTGGTTGATCTGTCCAGGTATCTGTAATCGTCAAATGCTTAACTGTTAACAATGTCATGATTGCACCACTCCTTTTTTCACAGAACGAAGTTTATCTTTAGAAGAGATGCGGGGATCAATGGCAATTTGTAAAGCATCGGATAAGAAGTTAAATGCCATCACTATAATCACTATGGCAATACCTGGCGCAAACATCATTTCAGGATGTGTAAACATCACTTTTCTAGCTTCGTTAAGCATCATGCCCCACTCTGCAGTAGGCGCTTTGACACCTAATCCTAAAAATGAAAAGCCAGATATTTGCAAGATCATTGAACACATCGAACTACTAGAGATGATAGCAATATCTGCTAATGTTAACGGCATAATATGTTTGTGAATAATTTTCATATCATTCATACCGATTGTTTTAGCAAATCTTACATGGTCAGAAGCAGTGTACTGCATAACACTTGTACGTATAACACGACAGAACCATGCCCAACGCGTCAAAATAAATGCCATGATAATATTTTCTGCACCCATACCAAACAATGCAATCAATGCTAACGTTACAACATAACTTGGGAATGCCAACATAACATCACACGCACGCATGATTAAGGCGTCAACAAACCCTTGGAAATATCCTGATAAGAATCCTAAAATAGATCCAATAAGTACAGAAACAAATAGCGCTACAAAGACATATAACAAACTTGGTCTAATCGCATAAATTAACCTAGTTAAAATATCTCTACCTAAATGGTCCGTACCTAGTAGATGTTGAAAACTCATGCCAGCAAATTTGTTTGCTGTATCAATATGGTTAGGATCATAAAATGTCACAAGTGGTGCTGCTAATCCTAAAAAGACATATAATACAATAATGCCTAAAGCAATCACTGCCCCTTTATCTTGTAATAATCGTTTTAAAATTATCATCGTGCGCCCTCCCTTAATCTTGGATTTAATAGCGCATTAATGATATCTGCTAATGTATTAAATACAATAAATAATACCGCTACAATTAATACATATGCTTGAATGACTGGAAAATCATGTTCAAGTATTGCTTTTAAACTTAATTGACCTAGTCCAGGCCATGCAAAGATATACTCGATAACAACTAGTCCACCCATTATCATTGGTATAGACATACAAAAGATTGATACCGCAACTTGTAAAGCATTACGCAACACATGCAACATTAATGTGATAGATTTCACACCGCTTGCTCTTAAATAAAGTACATAATCTTCATTTAATTGTTCCACCATCGAGCGTCTAACATTTCTAAAGTAAATACCAGCATAGGCAATCGTAATAACGATCACTGGCAATATGTAACTTTCTGGACCTGTTAATCCAGAAGTCGGCAATATGTTTAACTTCACTGAAACGTAAATAATAAGTATTGAAGCTATCCAATATGATGGTAATGCAGTTAGAAAGAAAGCCACTGAACGTATCGCACGATCAGTGAACTTTCCTCTTTTTAATGCACTAACTACACCTAAAATAATTGATGTAATCATCACCATAACACTTGAAATCATTGTTAATTTCAATGTATTCATAAATGCTGGACCAATGCGTTCAGCAACAGGATCACCTGTAATGTAGCTTGTACCAAAATTAAATTGCATCGCTTCAAGTAACCAATTTTTATATTGAATTAATAATGGATCATTGAAACCGTACTTCTCATTCGTTTCTGCAATCAACTCTGATGTTACATTTGGCGTTCCTTGTGCATGTAAAATTGTCACAGCTGGATTTTCATTTGTAATATACGTCAATAGAAATGTCATAAAACTTACTACAATCATCAATGGAAACATGAGCGCAATACGTTTTAAGATAAATTTGAACATCTAAACGCTCCTTTATTTATACTGCATTTCATTGAATGGTAATTCGTACTGTGATTGTGTGAATGATACTTTTTCTAAATCTTTCGGCGCAACAACTGTCATACTACCGTGTGAAATAGGGATAAAGATACCTTCATCATCAACTTGTTTCAAAATGTTTTTATAAGCGTCTGAACGCTCTTTACCGTTTTGGATTTTAAATGCGTCATCAATGCTGTTGTATATTTTATCTTTATTCTCAATGCCTGATGTTGCACTTTCATAACCATTTTTCGCTTTAAATGCTGCAATAGTACTTTGTGGATCGTATAATAATCCCCAAGTTTGGTTGAACATTAAGTCATAATCACCAGAAGTACGACGTTCAGCAATTTTATCTGATGTTTCGCCATTGATGTTTAACTTAATACCCATTTTCTTAAATTCTGCTTGTAAGTATTCTGCTTGTTCTTTTTGACTTGAAGAACCTTTGTCATAGTACATTGCCATTTCAAGGTTTTTACCATCTTTTTGACGAACATCGCTGTCTTTACCTTTCTTCCAACCAGCTTCATCTAATAATGATTCTGCTTTTTTAAGGTCATACTTACGTGTTGGCATATCGAAATTAATGTCTGTTACATTTTTCGCAAATAATTGAGTTGCTGGTTTTTCTTGACCATCTAAAATTTCTTTGGCAATTTTATCTCTGTTTACCATATGACCAATCGCTTGTCTGACTGTTTTGTCACTGACAGCGTTATCTTTTTTACCAGAATTGACAACTAACATTTTCGTATTCATAGGTTGACTACGCTTAACTTGATAGTCCCCTGTATCTTTCAATTGTTTTAAAGAGTCTTTGTCTAAGCTATCTGTACCTCTATCATCTGTGAAGGCAAAGTTCGTTTCACCTTTTTTCATTGATAGGAATGCTGTTTCACCAGCAGGCATTACTTTTGCTTGTACTTTGTTAAGTTTAGACTTTTCGCCCCAGTATTGATCATTTTTATTAAAGTCTGCAGACTCATCTTTTTTGTGTTCACCTAATTTAAATGGACCAGTACCATCGAACTTTTTAACGCCATCTTTTGTTGTGCCGTTTTTAAAGTCTTTTGGAGATACAAATACATATGGACGAGGCATCGCTAATTCAGCCAATGCAGGTTGATATGCTTCTTTCAAATTCAATTCAACCGTGTACTTATCTTTAACTTTAACATTGTCAATTAATGTTGAAATCTTTAACCAAGAATGCAATTTTTTGTTTTCTTGAACTGCGTCAATATTTTTCTTAACTGCGTCAGCATCAAATGGCGTACCATCATGGAATTTAACGTCATCTCTCAAATGGAACGTGTATGTCTTCCCATCTTCAGACACTTCCCATTTTTTAGCTAGTAAAGGCTTAATCCCATCTTTCGTGTTACGTACAAGCGGCTCGTATATCATACTTTCAGCAGACATCGATCCACCGTAAACATGCGGGTTCATATCCCCGATATCTTTAACCGTCGTATACGTTAATTGCTTGTTTTCTTTTTTCTCCTCTAAACCTTTATTACCGCCACAACCAGTTAAAATTAGCCCTGATGCAAGTAACATTGCACTCATTTTAGTTAGTTTTCTCATTTGCTTTTCCTCTTTCTAAATTGATAAGTTGCATTACTTAATCAAATCGTAATGATTATTTTTCTCAATTATTTGCTTATTTTTATGTAAATGTCAAACATAATTCAATAATTTTTTTCTATTATAAAACTTCAAATCCTTATTATGAAAGCGTTCTATTGATTTCCAAAAATTTTGTGACGAGTGCCTTATCTCCTTCAAATAAATTTGTATTAAATTGAGAAGATAGTTGTTGATCTTGATGCATATCCTTGTACGCCTGACAACTTGCTTCATAGCGAGTTAGGAACTGATCAATCATTGGCGTTTTGATACCTAGCATTTTCCCAATATGCTGAATCATCGCTGTTCTGTAATAATCCTCACTTGGCATTCTTGGAATTTGAACAACATCCTGTTCATTTTTATAGACTTGCTTAAATGGTACAGCTGAAAAATCAAAGTAATGTCCGTTTTCGTCTGGCTGTGAAAATGGATCAATGAGGATTGCGGTATATCTTACATAAAGCAGATATTCTTGTAAGATATCTGGCAAGATTTCGAAATGCTCAATATCACCTTCATCCAAAGTTTCAGGACGTACTGGATAATTTTCCTTCACCATAAATTGAAGCAGGTTGACTGACGGCACTCTAAATGCTTGTAAAATAGCCATCATTTCCTTCCACATTAAACGCATTTCACGGATTAGTGTCATCGTTATCGGTCCTTCAGGAAATAACTTATACACATAAACCGGTACATCCGTTCCTTCGAAAATGGCTTTCAATGAAAAGTCATTCATAAATAGTGGTGGGTGCACATAAAGCGAACTGTTTCGCGTTTCAGCATGCAGTGGCGATTCAACGACTTCTAATTGAATCTTCAATTGCTCAGCTAAAGCAGAGATTCGTTGACACATTGTTGAGTTTGAATGTGTCGATCCCATGTACAATTTCTTTTTTACACCTGTTGTCAACACATGATTAGGTGCTTCTTTATCAACAATACGTGTATCGCCAAGATAAGTTGAAAATGAAATCACTTCGATATCCTGACTGAACTTAGTCATAAATTGTTCCACAATCATTTGCGATCCAAATGTCGGTGAAATTAAAATGACATGTTTGACACTTTGCAAAGTTTCTAACGACAATTGCTGTAGTGTGTCATAATAAGTATCTGCTGTGCATGCCATGACAACCGTTTCGTATTCACCCTTAACGTTTTTTACATCTTTATACAAACGATTAATTTCAAACTTACCTTCCAGATGTTGATGCGCCTCGTTTTGTATTTTGACTTCAAATTGTTTCTCTTTTTTATACGCTTGATATAAGCGTTTTGATTTTTCTGATGTTGAGGCACGTCCAACCATATCAATCTCATAATCTGATTTTAAATAGCAAATATTCGCTAATTGGATTGCGACCGGACCAGTGCCTATCATTAATAATTTAGACATCCGTAATACCTACCTTTATAGCTGCTTTTTTATAAAGTGCTATATCAAAAATTTGCTGTGGTCTCATATGTTTATTCACACATTGCCACTTATCTTCCGCTGTTTCTTGTGACGGATAATTAAATATTGCTTTGATGCCATCACCAAAGCGCATTGCAACTACGACATTTTCATTTGTTAAATCATATAATTCTTCTAAAATGCTGTACTTTAAAGGAATTGTCGAGCTGAATATGATATGCGTCACATCTTTGATATCTTTAAGTTCAGATACCTTTTGATCCGTAATTGTTATATCTTCATTTGGTGCTAAGACGTTAACGATTCTGCGTCCTAGGTCAACGGCTTGTGGATCAATATCAATACCGATAACTGAAGCACCTGTTTCTTTTGCTACTTGAATTAACGTCATTGGATATGCACCTGAACCAACTAACAATAATTTGTCATTGCTAGCTATACTACATTGTCCAAACTCTTCATCAATACAATGTTCTATATTGTCAAAGTAACCTGTGGTAGACGCCTGTCCGTCTAATAGACGTCTAGCTCTAATGACTTCCACTTGTTTAACACACTGCGCTGTAATATATTGCAGTGATTTTATTAATTGTGCTTTTTCTTCAACGTCACGCCAAGCATTAAATTGTTGTTCATAAATAGGATTTAAAATAAATTCACTATAGTCATCCATCAATGTTTCTAATGCTTCGATATATTGATCGTCTTGTAATACACGCTCGTAATGCGCTTCAAACTTTTCTAAATATTGTTGTAATATCAATTTGATTTCATTATTAAAGTTATTCATTGTAGGCTCCTTATTCTATATATGCTTTTCCTGTAGCTACAGTTGTAACCTGTCCTTTAATTGAAGTTTGATATCCCAATTGATGACATCGCTTTGATGTCACTAAAATACTGCCCCCTGGCTGATGTACTGTAAAATCTTTGCATGCGTCATTACGTTGATAATTATTAAAAACCCCAATTGATGCTGTACCAGAACCACAGCTATTTTCCCAAATTAAACTTTGTATTTCTGGTATATAGATTAATGGCTGTAAAAATTGACGTTGTTCATCAAAAAGCATCATACCTACTGTTTTATATTTGTGATTCCATTGTTGCTCACGCACATATGTTTCAACCAAATGTTGAATTTCTGTTGTTACTTGATTAACTGGAATCACATAATGTACATATGTTTCATAAATAATTTCTATTGCTTTCCATGAATGATTACCCATATTAATTGTTGTTGGCACAACACGATGGGCTTGTGGCATTTGAACTTCATAGTATTGGCAATCATGAATTGCGCATTGCACTAAATCCGAACAGCCAGATACCTTCACCTTAAACTGTTGGTCTTTAAGCAAATGACTTTCCTGCAAATGATGTATATATGACATCGTCGCATTACCGCAAAATTCATTACCGCTCATAACTAAGTGAAAATCATTGCCATCATCATTTTGTGTTGATTCTATAAAGCCTACCTGTTCACAACATACATGTGTTGCGGCCATCAACTGATTGGCGATAGATGCATATTCACTAGCATCATGTTTTGAATGAACAAGTATCGTCATATTCCCCGAAGGATTATACTTAGAAAATTCTATAACCTGCCGATTCATACGACACTCCTTTAGATGTATTTTTAGAGCCTCTGTAATTTTAATTACTAGAGGCTCTTATGCAGTTGTTGCGAAGCAAGCAACTGTATTCCTCTAGCTCTTTTACCTTAAGTAATTTTTTAGAAGATGAACCTAATAGTTTCCCATCTATTAGGTAAGTCATGCTAATCCGCAAAGTGGAAAGCATGACTTAGTAATCGGTTGTTGCATCAACATGCAACCGTAAACCTTATTTAAAGTTGCTTCTTGTGGCTCTACAAGCGAATGCAGTTGTCCGTTAACTACATTCACTTAGATGCTTTTACTGTTTTCACCTCAACTAAAACTTCAAAAAAGTTGCAGAAAACAAATCGTAACTATTACGATTTGATTATATACTATATTAGTTGAGAA
>OFLO01000241.1_pt1 | contig 15419 bp, 12 predicted proteins | sample 1540831 | NCBI WGS metagenome assembly OFLO01 (sample SAMEA4413049, study PRJEB24355) | metagenome | biome: human; feature: gut; material: faeces | place: United Kingdom | collected 2010 | reverse complement strand
GCCGGCACACCATCGAAAGAAAACAAACTTAGTCAATCTAAAATGCTACCAAAAACTGGAGAAACAACTTCAAGCCAATCATGGTGGGGCTTATATGCGTTATTAGGTATGTTAGCTTTATTCATTCCTAAATTCAGAAAAGAATCTAAGTAATTAACTGGATATAGCATATGTATGATTAGCTTTGTAGACAATGTGAAAGCAATTAAATTATAAACTATTGATTTGTTTAATAGCTTTCCTTTAGAGTATTTAAAATAAAGAACAGCAGTTAGAAATTTTCTAATTGAAAATAATCTTACTGCTGTTTTTAATATTTGGATGCATTGTTGTGGTTACTTTAAAAAGTGAACATCAATTAACGCTTTTTTCGATTTAACAAATGTGATTTAATATCATATTTTAATGCGTCGTTGTATTCTTTTTTAGTGATTTGATCTTCGATTAACATACGCTTTAATACATAATGTTGTCTTTGAATACTATATTTCAAATCATTATCCGATTTTAACGTTCCATCTTTTTCGTAGGGTGTATAGCCATATGGGCTTTGCAACAAACCGATAAGGTATGCAGATTGTGCAATTGATAAATCTTTTGGTGGAATACCAAATAAACTATATGAAGCGGATGCAATTCCGGAAATATTAGCGCCATTATAATCTCTACCGAAGGGAACTATATTTAAATATGTATATATAATTTCATCTTTTGAGAGTAGGTGTTCTAATCTAATTGCTAGGCGAAGTTCATTTGCTTTTCTACTATATGTTTTTTCGTTGGTAAGAACTTGATTTTTAACAAGTTGTTGTGTAATTGTGCTACCACCTGAACTTTGATCAGTATTAAAAATATCTTGTATCATTGCTCTTAAAATCGCCTTAGGTAAGATGCCATCATGTTTATAAAATAAAGTGTCTTCAGATGACGTTAATGCTTTAATGACATTTGGACTTGATGTTTTAGGGCCTATAATGAGTGAGTTTTGAGAATGGTTATACTCATATAACAAATTTTTGTTATTATGATCTAATAATTCATCGCCAGGTATTTGTCGTACTTTTTTTATTAAAGCATCATCTGATAATGAGTCGGACGTTTTAGTTAAATGATGAAAATATAAAGACATCGCAATCACAGCGATAGCAACGATGGCAATGAAAATCATAAATATAAAAACAATGACATGTTTGATAGCTTTATATATCTTTTCAAATTGATATATACGATGATTCAATTGATGATTGTTGTCTTGATTCGTCATCCTTAACCTCCTAAATTACGTATAGTATACCATATTTAAGCAATTTGACTTTTATTTTAACGTTAATTATAATTAGGGAAAATGCATAAAGAATAGGATAAAAGGACAAGTAATATTATTTGAAATCATCAGAGAGCTAGTGGTCGCTGTGAACTAGTGTTTTTAATAATATGAATACACCTTTATAATTAACATGTCCTACGTTTATTAATGAACGTATCATTAATAGAGTGAACATTATCTTATGATTATGTTTAAGTTTGGTGGTAACGTGCAATCGCGCCCTTACATATTTGTTGTAAGGGTTTTTTTACGTTCAAAAAGCTTTAAAGTATTTTAACAAGTATTCAATAAATAATTATAAATAGGAGGAAATAAAAATGACGAATGAATTAATTGAAGATTTAAAATGGAGAGGTCTTATTTATCAACAAACTGATGAACAAGGTATTGAAGATTTATTAAATAAAGAACAAGTGACGTTATACTGCGGTGCTGATCCAACGGCAGATAGCTTACACATTGGTCACTTACTACCATTTTTAACATTAAGAAGATTTCAAGAACATGGACATCGTCCTATCGTTTTAATTGGCGGTGGTACAGGTATGATTGGTGATCCATCAGGTAAATCAGAAGAACGTGTGCTACAAACAGAAGAACAAGTAGATAAAAATATCGAAGGTATTAGTAAGCAAATGCATAATATTTTTGAATTTGGAACAGACCATGGTGCAGTGCTTGTTAATAATAGAGACTGGTTAGGACAAATTTCATTAATTAGCTTTTTACGTGACTATGGTAAACACGTCGGCGTTAATTACATGTTAGGTAAGGATTCAATCCAAAGTCGTTTAGAACATGGTATTTCATATACAGAATTCACATACACGATTTTACAAGCTATTGATTTCGGTCATTTGAATAGAGAATTGAATTGTAAGATTCAAGTAGGTGGATCAGATCAATGGGGTAATATCACGAGTGGTATTGAATTAATGCGTCGTATGTATGGTCAAACAGACGCGTACGGTTTAACTATTCCGCTTGTAACTAAATCAGATGGTAAGAAATTTGGTAAGTCTGAGTCGGGTGCTGTTTGGTTAGATGCTGAAAAAACAAGTCCATATGAATTTTATCAATTCTGGATTAATCAATCAGACGAAGATGTAATTAAATTCTTAAAATACTTTACTTTCTTAGGAAAAGAAGAAATTGATCGCTTAGAACAATCTAAAAATGAAGCACCGCATTTACGTGAAGCTCAAAAAACATTAGCTGAAGAAGTAACTAAATTTATTCATGGTGAAGATGCATTAAATGATGCAATCCGTATTTCACAAGCATTATTTAGTGGTGATTTAAAATCATTATCAGCGAAGGAATTAAAAGAAGGATTTAAAGATGTGCCTCAAGTGACATTATCAAATGACACAACAAATATCGTTGAAGTTCTTATTGAAACAGGCATTTCTCCTTCTAAACGACAAGCACGTGAAGATGTTAACAATGGTGCGATTTATATTAATGGTGAGAGACAACAAGATGTTAATTATGCTTTAGCACCAGAAGATAAAATTGATGGCGAATTTACGATTATTCGTCGCGGTAAGAAAAAATACTTCATGGTTAACTATCAATAAATATAATTGCATAGCTAAATAAATTAGAGCCTACTCATTACATTCTTAGGAATGAATATGAGTAGGCTCTTAATGTACTTTTCTTTCTGTAAATTATCTAAAGAAATCTCTATCGCCTTGGCCAGGTGATTGACGTTCTGAACGGCTTTGACGTTTTGGTTGTTCTTTTTGTTGTTTTAATTTCACTTTAACTTCTTTAGTTTTACCATCACGGATAACGGTAACAGTGACTGATTCACCAGGCTTTTTATTTTCATATAAATAGCTTCTTAAATCAACATCATCTTTAATTTTCTTGCCATCAATTTCTGTAATAATATCACCTTTTTTAAGATCAATATCACTATCAGCTTTTGCGACATAAATACCGTCTTCGCTATCAGTATGAAGTTGCTCACGCTCTTCTTCAGGAATATCTTTCAAATTAATTAAACCAATACCAATCGAAGGGCGGTCAATTTTACCATGTTTTACAAGTTGTTCAATTGTTACTTTAACTTCATTACTTGGAATGGCAAACCCGATACCTTCAACTTGTGTCGCAGCAATTTTCATTGAGTTAATACCAACTAAATTACCATTAATATCTACTAATGCGCCACCTGAGTTACCTGGGTTAATAGCAGCATCTGTTTGAAGAACGCTGACTTTTGTATTGCCACCAGTTGTCTCAGCGTCAATCGTACGTTCACTTGCTGAAATGATACCAGATGTTACAGAGTTAGCAAATTGTAATCCTAATGGGTTACCCATTGCGAATACGCTATCACCAGTTTGTACTTTTGAAGAGTTGGCGAATTGAATCGCTTTAATACCTTTTGTATTTTCAATTTTAAGTACAGCAATATCAGTTACTGCATCTTTACCAACTAATTTCGCTTTAACTTGTTTTTTATTATGTAATTGGACTCTAATTTCATTTGCGCCATCAATAACATGATTATTTGTAACGATATAAGCTGAATTGTTGTTTATTTGATAGATGACACCTGAACCTACACCGGCTTCAGATGGTTTAGATGATTTGCCTTTTAATAAGTCGTCTACACTTGATGCTTTTTGCATGTTAATAACTCCAACAATTGTAGGGGAGACAGATTTTATCATTTCATGAACGGTACCGAATTTCTTACTTTGACCGTCTAATTGATTGCCACCTTTATTATTTGTTGTCTGGACAGTTGAACCATCTTTATTTAAAATTGTACTATTTAATACTTTGCCTATACCAAGTACTAGAAGTGCACCAATGATTCCAGCAATCAATGCAACGATGACTGTTTTAAACCATGGAAATTTAGGTCTTCGGTATCTAGGTGTTTGGCTATGGTTTGTTGTAGAATGATCTGTATGATTAAAATCTGACATACTTAACCTCCATTATATGATTTATATATGCTTTAATTATGTCTTTTTTTTATAATTATTGCTAGTAATACACTATACAACTTTAGATGTATTTTCAGACTATCTTGTTCTAGTAAAAATATAGTGATAAAATCTAGTTGTTATAAACAAATAAGTTAAGTAGGTGGCACAATGTATTCAGTGATTAGTAAGATTTTGAATTTCATTTTAGTTAAAATGTCAAAATCATTATACGTAATCGGTAAAGATAATATTCCTAAGGATAGTAAATATGTCGTAACTTGTACGCATGAAAGTTATAACGAAGTCATTATGCTAGGTATGGCATTATATCCTAATCAAATTCATTATATGGCTAAAAAAGAATTATTCAAAAATAAATGGATTGGTAAATTTTTAACGTCTTTAAATGCATTTCCTGTAGATCGTGAAAATCCAGGACCTAGTACTTTAAAACGCCCAATCAATTTGTTGAAAGATAATAAGACAGTTGGTATCTTCCCAACAGGTTCTCGCACATCGCAAGAAGGTGCACCTTTGAAACGTGGTGCTTCAACAATTGCAATGTTAAGTAAGTCACCAATATTACCTGTTGCTTATGTTGGTCCTACTAAGATTCATGGTCTTTTAACAGGACAAGCTTACATAAATATTGGTAAACCAATCGATTTTAACGATTTACCTAAAGATTTAAAACGAAACGAGCGTATCGATTACATTACAAAAGAGATTGAAACACGAACAGCAAAGTTACAACAAGAATTGCATGAAATTGTAAAAAGTTTATAAAATAACTTGAGGTAGAAATATAGCTGGTTAGTAAGCCTAGGTGACTATAACGGAGTATCGAAGTAGTTATTCTAGTTACATTAGTAATCTTTATATTTCTACCTTATTTTAAGAAGGATGACATTCAATGTATAAATTTTTCCAAAATTTAGGGCGTTCGTTAATGTTACCAGTTGCCATTTTACCGGCTGCAGCAATTATTGCCGGAATTGGTAATACGTTAAATGCACTTCATGCGGCGCCGAAAATCGCAATGTTCTTTACTACGGTAGGTACTACGATTTTAGAGCAATTAGGTATTTTATTTGCAATTGGTGTAGCTATAGGAATGGCAAAGAAAAATGATGGTGCAGTCGCGCTTGCAGCTGCGTTAGGATATTTTTTAGTTACAGTTGTATTATCACCAATGAAATTAGCGCCTTTATTAGGAATGAAAGCTTCTGAAATAAATTCAGCTTTTGAAAAGATGAATAATGGCAATGTCTTTGTTGGTATTGTAATAGGTTTAATAGCAGCTTATGCATACAATAAGTTTAGTGAAACAGAATTACCATTAGCATTATCATTTTTTAGTGGTAAACGTTTAGTTCCAATTATGACTGCATTTTACTGTACATTTTTAGTTGTCATATTGTTATTCTTATGGCCACTACTTTATTCATGGATTGTAAAATTTGGTGAATCTATAGTTGGTTTAGGATCATTTGGTGCTTTCGTATATGGTGTTGCCAACAGATTATTAATTCCTACAGGATTACATCATGCACTGAATAGTGTGTTCTGGTTTGATACAATTGGTATTAATGATATTGGTAAATTCCAAAGTGGCAAAGATGCTATAAAAGGTATTACAGGACGCTATCAAGCGGGATTCTTCCCAATCATGATGTTCGGTATTCCAGCGGCTGCGTTAGCAATGTATCATACTGCTAAAACTACTCAGAAAAAACAAGTTTACGGTTGGTTCCTAGCGAGTTCAGTTGCAGCATTTTTCGTTGGTGTTACAGAGCCGATTGAGTTTGCATTTATGTTTGTTGCGCCAATCTTATATGTTGTTCATGCGTTATTAACAGGATTATCTTTATTTATCGCAGCTACATTCCATTGGACAGCTGGATTTTCATTTAGTGCAGGTTTGATAGATTATGTGTTATCACTAATTAATCCGGTATCAAATCATCCATTGATGTTGCTTGTTCAAGGTGTTGTATTTTTCATTTTATACTATGTGATTTTCCGTGTAGTAATCCAAGTATTTAACTTGAATACGATTGGTAGAGGTGAAAATGAATTAGTTGATCCAACAGTTGTAAAAGATAATATTGCTCCTGGTGAAAATGATATTAAACAAAGTAAATATCATAATCATGCTATACAAATATTAGAAGGTTTAGGTGGTCAAGATAATATTGTTAATTTAACCAATTGTGCAACAAGGTTGCGTCTAGAGTTAAAAGACACGTCTATTATTGATCAACAGAAGATTAAAAACGCCGGTGCAGTTGGTGTTACTGTTAATGGCAAACATTCAACTCAAGTTATTGTCGGTACACACGTACAGCAGGTTGCTGATGAAATTGAAAAACATTTATAAAATTTAAACAACTAAAGCGCAAATCTAACTTCAATAGGGTTTGCGCTTTTTTTAGTCAAATAGTAGAATGATTTATATCTGAATTTTCAGAAATGGAGTGGGGATTGTGAAGAAAATTTTATTTGATGTTGATGGCGTTTTTTTAAGTGAAGAACGCTGTTTCGATGTCTCTGCATTAACGGTATATGAATTATTAATGGATAAGTGTTATTTAGGTCTTCATTCACATATAGATTGGGAAACTTTGACTGATAACGATATACAAGACATTAGGAATCGAATTTTTCAAAAAGATAAGATTTTAAACAAATTAAAATCGCTAGGGCTGAATTCAAATTGGGATATGTTATTTATCGTTTTTAGTATTCATTTAATTGATATTTTGAAAAAGTTATCACATGATGAAATTGAGGCATTCATGTATCAAGATGAGCCTGTCGAATTGAAGTTGCAAAATATAAGCACAAACATAGCAGACCGTTTTAATTTAAATGAACAACTACCTTTACAATTTTTGGATAATGTAAAAGTTGGTAAAAATAATATTTATGCTGCTTTGGAAGAGTTTGCAACAACAGAGTTGCATGTTTCGGATGCTACTTTATTTAGTTTGAAGGGTGCATTATGGACGTTAGCGCAAGAAGTTTATCAAGAATGGTATTTAGGATCGAAGTTGTATGAAGAGGTTGAAAAGAAAATAGCACGAACTACTTTTAAGACAGGTTATATTTATCAAGAAATTATTTTGAGATCAGTAGATGAAGTAAAGGTACTTCTGAATGATTTAAAAGGTGCTGGTTTCGAATTAGGTATTGCAACAGGTCGTCCTTATACTGAGACTGTTGTGCCATTTGAAAATTTAGGATTGTTACCTTATTTTGAAGCTGATTTTATTGCAACAGCAAGTGATGTTTTAGAAGCAGAGAATATGTATCCGCAAGCACGACCATTAGGAAAGCCAAATCCTTTTAGTTATATCGCAGCTTTATATGGTAATAAACGCGATAAATATGTATCTTATATCAATAAGCAAGATAACATTGTAAATAAAGATGACGTATTTATAGTAGGCGATTCGTTAGCTGACTTATTAAGTGCTCAAAAAATAGGTGCAACGTTTATTGGAACATTAACAGGTTTAAAAGGTAAGGATGCTGCAGGTGAGTTAGAAGCGCATCATGCCGACTATGTTATTAATCATTTAGGTGAACTTAGAGGTGTACTAGATAATTTGTAATTTGATTGTTGTTTGACAGCATAGCTTGAAGTGAATGATTGAAACAAAGGTTTCATATTGAGTTACAATGAAATTAATAATGAAAAAATGCCAAGAAGCAATGGAAGTAATCCAATGTCTTCTTGGCATTTTGAATTTACATAAATTGTTTATGACTGTACCGTCAATTCAGTTGTGAAAATTTGATTGTATTCACCAACTTGTTTAAGTTCATCAATTATATTGTTTGAAACAGGTTGATCAACGGATAAAATCATTAGCGCATCTCCGCCCGCTTCAGTTCTACCTAAAGTCATAGTTGCAATGTTGATATTGTATTTACCTAACAATGCGCCAGTTTTACCTAACATACCCGGGGTATCATTATGATATGACACAATTTGATATTGATTTGGCTTTAAGTCTACAGAAAAATTATTAATTCTAACAATTCTTGGACCGAAACCTGTAAAGACAGAAGCGCCAACTTTAACGGAATCGCTATCGTTTGATAGTTCTACCTCTAAGTAGTTACTAAAACCTGTCTCTGCTTTATTATTTTCAATATTTAATGTCACTTGTTGTTGATTTAACAACATTAGAGCATTGATAATATTGACTTCAGGACCAAGATCATCTTTTAAAATATGAGTAATAATTGTACGTGTTAATAAACTACTATCGATAGAGGCTAAGTCGCCACCGTACGTAATTTTAATAGAGCTTGGTGCATTGTACATTAATTGAATAGCTAATTCACCAACTGTTTGGCTTAAATTGATGAATGATTTTACAGTATCATCTATATTGCTTAAGTCCATTTTAGGTGCATTCACTGCATGCGTTACAGTACCATCAATTAAAATTTCGATGATTTCATTTGAAACAGAAATTGCCACTTTTTCTTGAGCTTCGACTGTTGAAGCACCCAAATGAGGTGTAACAATAATTTTATCATGTGCAACAAGAGGCGAATCAGTTGCAGGTTCATGTTCAAACACATCGATAGCTGCCCGACTAATTTGTCCTTTGTCTAATGCTTTTATTAGCGCCTTTTCATCAATAATACCACCACGTGCCACATTGATTATTTGCAAACTAGGTTTTGCTTTGGCAAAAAAGTCAGCATTAATTAAGCCTTTTGTTTTAGGTGTTAGTGGTGTATGCAATGTAACGAAATCAGAATGTTGGGCAATCTCATCAACTGTTGCCTTCGTAATGCTTAAAGATTTTGCTTTTTCATCCGTTAAGTAAGGGTCAAAAGCTAGTATTTTCATTCCGAAACTTTGCGCACGTTTAGCAACACCTAAACCAATTCTACCAGCACCAATGACACCTAATGTTTTATGATAAAGCTCAGTACCTTTAAATGCATTTCGATTCCATTCTTTATTTGTAAGTGATTGGTGTGCTTGCGGAATATTTCGAGCCATTGATAATAACATTGCTAGTGAATGTTCAGTAGCTGAAATCGTATTACCATCTGGGGCATTAATAACTAAAATACCTTTTAATGTTGCAGCATCAATATTAATATTATCTACACCAACACCGGCGCGTGCGATTACTTTTAAAGAATCAGCAGCATTTATGATATTTTCAGTAACCGTAGTTTGACTACGAACGATTAAAGCATGGTATGAAGGTATAATTTTGATTAATGCTTCTTCGGACAAGCCAGTTTGAATATCTACATTGAATTGTTCGTGATCTAATAATGCTTTGATACCATCTTTTGATATGGGATCTGCAACGAGTACATTAAATTGCTTCATGAATAACCTCCATATATTTTGATATACCTTTACCGATATAATTAACTTTACGGTGTTCAGTTAAAATAATTTCTAAAGCAGATACTACCGATAAAATATCGAAAGGACTAATTTTCCCCATATGACCAATTCTTAAAATTTGACCTTTAAGATGGCCTTGACCACCAGCAATTGTTATTTTAAAGCGATTTTTAAGTTCATCTTTGATTATTTTCACTTCATCATTTGTGTTAGGTTTGAATGCCGTAACCGTTGGAGATGCATCTTTATCATTGACTAATAAAGTTAAATCTAATGCTTTTAAGGCGCTTCTTAATGCATTTCTAATTGCATAGTGTCGTGCTATTACGTGATTGAAACCTTCTGCTTTTACGGTTTCAACGTATGCATTTACACCTCTAAATAAAGACACATTTGGTGTGAACGGTGTAGAATTGTCAGCTTGTGACGAAATGTATTTATTTAAGTCTAGATAAAATTTTGGTGTAGTTACTTCTTTGAATCGTTCTTTTGCACGGTGGCTATAAGCTACAAAAGCTAATCCTGGAGGTAACATAATTGCTTTTTGACTACCAGAAACAAGTACATCAATTTTATCTTTGTTAATGTCAACATCAACAGCACCAATGCAACTTACGCCGTCAACTACAAAATAAATATTACTATTAAATTGATTGATGGCATTTCCTAACTCGTGAATAGGGTGTAGCACTGTCGTAGATGTTTCGCAATATTGACTAAATACTGCTTTAACTTCAACATTTAAAGTTGAAAGGTAATTGATGAAATCTTTGACATCTACAGCTTCTCCCCATGTTACGTCATAAATATGTACATTTTTGTAATAAGTTTGTGCAATTTGTTTAAATCGGTTACCAAAGGCACCTGAAACAATGACAACGAAGTGATCTTCAGGGTTTACAATGTTCAACATACTAGCTTCTAAGACGCTTGTACCGCTAGATGTTAAAATAAGTACATCATTTTGACTCCCAAATATTGGCTTTAGACCTTGAAATGCTTGTTGTGCGATGTCTTCAAAATCTTTAGAACGATGACCAACCATAGGTGCTTGAATTTCTCTCATAATGGCATCAGGTACAGGCGTTGGGCCAGGTGTTAATAACAACGGTTGATGATAATACATTTATATGCCTCCTATAAATAAGATTTCACTATTTTAGCAAATTTTCTGAAAATTTAAAAGCCTAAAAAAAGTGATAACGCTATATTGTCGAACAAATGTTATCACTTAACGATTTTATTTGGCCTGAATGATGGGATAGATTTTTATGTCCACATTATTTCTTACAGCATTTGAAATCATGCAATTATTATCTGCAATTGTTATCAATTTTGGTAATCGCTTTTCTAATTGTGCTATTTGATCACTTGGAATTTGAATGTGAGGATGGTGCACAATTTTTGACATACTGAATTTTCCATTATTTAAACAAGCTGTTCCAATCGATTGTTGTTCAATTGAAATATCTGTGAACTTTGCACGTTCAAGAGTAGCTGCTAATGAGATGATATAACATGATGAAGCGGCTGATACTAACATTTCATCGGGATTTGTTCCAATACCAACACCGCCTAAAGAAGCAGGTATTGAAATATTCTCTGAAAGTATGTCGCCTTGAACGTTTCCGACGTTGTTACGACCACCTTGCCATGAAGTTTGGACTTTAAAGTCATGTTGATGCAATTGCTTTAACCTCCAATATAATTGTGATAGTTTAATTTTAGAATAGTTTATCAAAGTTTAACAGAAAGGTGACTTATCAATGACTCTGAATAAACTGAAAGATGAATTACAAATTGTTTCGCACCGTGGATTGCCGAGTGATTTTCCTGAAAATACAATGGTCGGTTATCGAGAGGTAATGGGGCTCAATGTTGCTATGTTAGAAATAGATGTTCATTTGACCAAAGACCAACATTTTGTTGTGATACATGATGAAACAATTGATAGAACATCGGATGGTAAGGGGCGTATTGCTGATTACACATTATCGCAATTAAAATCATTTGATTTTGGTAGTTATAAAGATGTTGCTTTTAAGGGAGAACGAATACCCACGTTAGATGAAGTACTTTCATTATGCTTAAAGTTTGATAAAAAGCTATTGATTGAATTGAAAAGTCCGAATTTATATCCAGGAATAGAATGTAAATTGCTGGCATTTTTGGAAGAAAAGAAAGTAGATGCGACACAAGTAGTTATACAATCTTTTGATATCGAATGCATCGAAAAGTTAAACACATTGGGCAGTATATATGAATTAGGTGTGCTTTGTAGTAAACGTAAGTATTGGTATAAAAAGCCAAACTTTTCAAGAATTGCTCAAATTGCTAGTTATGTTAATCCTAATTATGCATTAGTGACCAGAAAATTTGTTGATGAAGCACATCATCATCAATTACAGGTTATGCCATACACAGTTAATAAATTGAAAACTGGAGAAAAATTAAGACAAATGGGTGTAGATGGATTAATTACAGATAATCCGAAATTATTTATTAAGTGAGACGATGAATGGTTATTTGATAGCGGGATGAGGATTCGTATATCGCAATTGATAATTTTAAAAACTAATGAGGAAATATTATAGATAATTCAACAAATAAGACTTGTAAATTCTAAGCTGATTGTAAAATAGGGTAGCTCGATATAATCTTGAATCTATCATTTTTAAATTAATAAAAAAACACCCACAATTGTGGGTGTTTGTATTGAACGGTATTATCTTGAGTAGTACTCAACGATTAATTGTTCGTTAATTTCAGCAGGTAATTCGCTACGTTCTGGTAAACGTACGAAAGTACCAGTTAAGCTGTCAGCATCAAAGTTTAAGTACTCAGGTACGAAATTGTTGATTTCAACTGATTCAACGATGATGTTTAATTTTTGAGATTTTTCACGAACTGAAATTGTTTGACCAGGTTTAACAGAATAAGATGGAATATCAACACGTTTACCATCTACTAAGATATGACCGTGGTTAACTAATTGACGTGCTTGACGACGAGTACGAGCTAAACCTAATGAATAAACAACAGCGTCTAAACGACTTGCTAATAAAATCATGAAGTTTTCACCGTGTACACCGAATTTTTTACCAGCGATGTCAAATGTGTTACGGAATTGTCTTTCAGTCATTCCATATAAGTAACGTAATTTTTGTTTTTCACGTAATTGTAAACCATATTCTGATAATTTTTTACGTTGGTTTGGACCATGTTGTCCTGGTGCGTAAGGACGTTTTTCTAATTCTTTACCAGTACCGCTTAAAGAGATACCTAAACGACGAGATTTTTTCCAGTTTGAACCTCTGAATCGAGCCATAATAAGACTCCTCCTTTAATTCTTTTTTGTTGTTATGAATAAACAAAAAAGAGTGTTGCATGCTTACTAAGATATATTGTTTTATGTGTCTTCACCTTATAGCGACAGTTACGTGACACGTCCGCATTGGGAACAACATAGCGCTCAATAATATACAACTGCTACTTTCGTTAATTCACACAAAGATTATTGTAACATTTTCCTGCTAACTGTCAATACTTTATTGAAAATGCTGATGTCCTTTTATGCGAGTTGCTTTTCAATAATTTTAACAATTGCTTCAAGATGTTCCTTGTCATTGTCATCAAATCGATCCGTTATAGGGGCATCGATATCTAAGACACCGATAATTTTATCATCTTTGAAAATTGGAACGACAATTTCAGACTTACTATTAGCATCACAAGCGATATGTCCTTCGAATTGATGAACATCAGCTACAACTTGTGTACGACGTTCTGAAACGGCTGTACCACATACACCTTTTCCAATTGGAATGTGGACACAAGCGGGGTGTCCTTGGAAAGGTCCAAGTATAAGTTCATTTTGTTCCAATAAGTAAAAGCCGACCCAATTAATTTGATCCAGATTATCATTTAATAAGGCAGACATGTTACTTAAAATAGCAATCATGTGATGTTCATCTTCAATAAGGCTTGCTGCTTGTTTCTTTAATAATGCATAGTTTGTTGGGTTAATTGTTGTCATATTTAAAACCTCTTATTTTCATAGATTTTATAATAGTATAGAATTTCGAAAATATTATGGCAATAAATTCATTTTATAATTTATCCTTAAGCAAAATTACGTTATAATAGTAATGATAAATTAGGAGGAGAAGCATATGGTGTTATATATCATTTTGGCAATAATTGTGATTATATTGATTGCTGTAGGTGTATTATTCTATTTACGTTCAAATAAACGACAAATTATTGAAAAAGCAATCGAACGTAAAAATGAAATTGAGACGTTACCTTTTGATCAAAACCTTGCACAATTATCTAAGTTGAATTTAAAAGGTGAAACAAAAACGAAATACGATGCAATGAAAAAGGACAACGTAGAAAGTACAAATAAGTATCTAGCTCCTGTGGAAGAAAAAATCCATAATGCTGAGGCTTTATTAGATAAATTTAGTTTCAACGCATCTCAAAGTGAAATTGATGATGCAAATGAGTTGATGGATAGTTACGAACAAAGCTATCAGCAACAATTAGAAGATGTAAATGAAATTATTGCGTTATACAAAGATAATGATGAATTATATGACAAATGTAAGGTTGATTATCGTGAAATGAAACGTGATGTTTTAGCAAATCGTCATCAATTTGGTGAGGCAGCAAGTCTTCTTGAAACTGAAATTGAAAAATTCGAGCCAAGGTTAGAGCAATATGAAGTACTAAAAGCTGATGGTAATTATGTACAAGCGCACAACCATATAGCTGCCTTGAATGAACAAATGAAACAGCTAAGATCTTATATGGAAGAAATACCAGAATTAATTAGAGAAACTCAAAAAGAATTACCTGGTCAATTCCAAGATTTAAAATATGGTTGCCGTGATCTTAAAGTTGAAGGGTATGATCTGGATCACGTAAAAGTAGACAGTACATTACAAAGCTTAAAAACAGAGCTTAGTTTCGTTGAACCATTAATTAGCCGCTTAGAATTAGAAGAAGCTAATGACAAACTAGCTAATATCAATGATAAGTTAGATGACATGTATGATTTGATTGAACATGAAGTTAAAGCTAAAAATGATGTCGAAGAAACAAAAGATATCATTACGGATAACTTATTCAAAGCTAAAGACATGAATTATACATTGCAAACAGAAATTGAATATGTACGTGAAAACTACTATATAAATGAATCTGATGCTCAAAGTGTTCGTCAATTTGAAAATGAAATTCAAAGTTTAATTTCTGTATATGATGATATTTTAAAAGAAATGTCTAAATCTGCTGTTAGATATAGCGAGGTTCAGGATAATTTACAATATTTAGAAGATCATGTCACAGTCATTAATGACAAACAAGAAAAGCTACAAAATCATCTGATTCAATTACGTGAAGATGAAGCAGAAGCAGAAGACAATCTGTTACGAGTACAATCGAAGAAAGAAGAAGTGTATCGTCGATTACTTGCTTCTAACTTAACAAGTGTTCCTGAAAGATTTATCATCATGAAAAATGAAATTGATCATGAAGTTCGTGATGTTAACGAACAATTTAGTGAACGCCCAATACACGTTAAACAGTTAAAAGATAAAGTGTCTAAAATTGTGATTCAAATGAATACATTTGAAGATGAAGCAAATGATGTTCTTGTTAATGCTGTTTATGCAGAGAAATTAATTCAATATGGAAATAGATATCGTAAGGACTATAGCAATGTTGATAAGAGCTTAAATGAAGC
>OFLO01000240.1_pt1 | contig 15638 bp, 16 predicted proteins | sample 1540831 | NCBI WGS metagenome assembly OFLO01 (sample SAMEA4413049, study PRJEB24355) | metagenome | biome: human; feature: gut; material: faeces | place: United Kingdom | collected 2010 | reverse complement strand
GTCTTTAGACTGGTTCGCGACGTAGTCGCGAATCATAAAACCACCCGCTATGCGGGTGCGGCAACGAAAGTTATACAAAAAAATCACCTTGCTTAAGTATAATGTAGGTGTTCAAGCCGCATTATATACAAAAGAAAGGTGATTTTATATGGCAACAAAGACACAGAGCCTTGCGCACACAAAATGGTTATGCAAATACCATATAGTATTTACACCTAAGTATAGACGTAAAGTTATATATAATCAATACAGAAATAGTTTACTTGAAATACTGAGACGTTTATGTGAATATAAGGGCGTCAAGATTATAGAGGGGGAGCTTATGGCAGATCATGTGCATATGCTAGTGTTAATTCCACCTAAAATATCAGTTTCATCTTTTATGGGATATCTAAAGGGTAAAAGTGCGCTAATGATGTTCGATAAACACGCAAACTTAAAGTATAAATTTGGAAATAGACACTTTTGGTCCGAGGGATATTATGTAAGTACGGTAGGATTAAATGAAGCTACCGTAAAAAAATATATACGTGAGCAAGAGTTACATGACCAAATGAAAGATAAACTTAGTGTAAAAGAATATGAGGACCCTTTTAAGGGTAGCAAGTAATACATATCCCCTTTAAGGGGACCGTTACGAGTCAATGGCTATGCGGCTTGAACGTAGTGAAAGCCAGCGCCTTTAGACGCTGGCCTAGTACTACGGGCTTATAGCCCGTGAGCAAACCACCCGTTTTACGGGTGGTTCTGATTATTGTACGCCGAATAGGCATGACTAAACCCCCAGTTAAACTGGGGGTCGGTAAAAAATTCTTAGAGAAAAGGAAAGAACCTCCTAGTGGTAAAATGAAGTTGGTCTGGCAACCACAACATTTCAACATAGGAGGTTCAATGTCAATGAATGACGTAAAAAGCTTATCACATAGTAAATGGAGATGTAAATATCATATTGTTTTTGCACCAAAGTATAGAAGACAAATAATTTATGGTCGGATAAAAGCTGATGTAGGTAAAATTTTAAGAGATTTATGTAATAGAAAAAATGTAGAGATTATAGAGGCAGAATGCTGTCCAGATCATATTCATATGTTAGTAACTATTCCACCACATTTAAGTGTATCAAGTTTTATGGGATATTTAAAAAGCAAAAGTAGCCTCATGATATTCGATAAACACGCAAATTTAAAATATAAGTATGGAAATAGACATTTCTGGTGTAGAGGATATTATGTGGATACAGTGGGAAGATACGAAGGAGCGATAAAAGAGTATATTCGCAATCAACTACAAGAAGATATAGCACAAGATACATTAAACTTTAAAGAATATACCGACCCGTTTACGGGTGAGCCGGTAAAATAGGCAAAATAAAAGCCCCCGAGTAGGGGGCAGCCAGTGGTAATAGAGTGGTTGTCAGATCATTCAAAGCCCTCTTTAGAGGGCTACCACTAGAGAAAGACCCTTATAGGGTCAGAGCAAACCACCCGTTCTACGGGTGGTTATGATTCCTCATACATAGGTGGTTTTTCTGGTTCAACAATCATTGTTTGATGAGTGTTAAAAATGACAAATCCTAAAGGTGATTTAGGTGGTTTTTTGATATTTTTTATATATGTATAGTCTACAGGAACCTTTGATGAATGACGGGCCTTGCTAAAATAGGCAGCATATTTTGCTACTTGTGAAATGAGCATATCATCAGGTTCATGATTCGTACGTAAAATAAGATGGGAACCTTGAATATCCTGTGTATGAAACCACAGATCATTTGGTTTTGCAAAACGATGAGTTAAGTATTCATTTTGCTGGTTATTTCGTCCGATATAAAGCTCGCCTTCTGGGATTTCAAGATGAATGTAATTCGATTTTCCCAATTTATAGGAGAGAGGTTTTTTAGATTTCTTAATAATGCCTGCATCCATACATTCATGGCGTATTTCTTCTAGTGATTCTCTAGTTGTGGCTAAAGATAAACTGTATAAGATTGTTCTATAATATTCTAATTTTATCGTACTTTGGTCTAGTTGGTATTGGCCACTAATAATCCGATTCTTTAATTTTGTATATAGTTTGTAATACCATTGTCCATTTTCCACAATGGTCAATTCAGGTTTTAAGGGAATTGTTATAGTTTCTGCTGATTCTGAAAGTAAATTTTGTACGTCAATAGAAGATTGATAGTGAGCTTGTATATGACTATTAATCATCAAAAGATCACCATATAATTTATAGGTTTCCATCTTTTTAGTATCATCTAGTTCATCTTTAATCTTTTTGTGACGTAACTCTTCTTTTTTTATAGCATTAGCTATAATACGCTCCAATTCCTTGTCAGCCGTATGAATTGAACCAGTGTCAGCGATAGACTGTTCTATTGCTTTTGAGATGGTTGGATACGTTTCTATTAATGTACAATCCGTTTCCATTGGAAATGGCATATATATTTTTTTACCATTTTCATTTTTATAGACATATAATTGATTAGCGTTTAATAATTTTTCTTTTAAAGTTTCTAGAGCCCCTGATAATTTTTGAATTGCATCATCTGATAAGGCTTTTAGTTCTTCGGTGCCATCAAAATTAGATAATGTTAGAACATAATCTAATAGTGATTTACCAAATCCATTAAAGACAGAGCGTATAGTATTAGTGACTGTACCAGAGCCAAAGGATGTAAGAATATTTAATATTTCTTCCTCATTAAAATCTAGTAAAGATACACGATTAGAATTAGGTGGTAATTCATATGCCATCTTAGGACCTACTGAACGTTCTCTGTTCATTATTGGTGATACATGAATAATAGATTCTAAAATGATATCATTTTGCACAAAGATACAGTTAGAATATTTCCCCATAAGTTCAATATATATCGATGTTGAGGTGATGGAACCATCCATTTCAAGCTTATCAATATGGATACAGAGGATACGATCTCCGTTAATTTGTTCTACAGATGTAATACGACTGCCCTCTATATGTTTGCGTAGAAACATACATAATGAACTAGGTTCTTTGGGTAAATCTTGGATAGGTTTACATATATATATTGCGGGATTGGCACCTACAGTTATCATCAGATTTACGTCTTGATTAGCATTACGTACTTTAAAAAGTAATGAGTGTTTATCTACTTGATAAAGTTTTTGTATTTGTCCACTCTGTAGGCTTTCATTTAATTCTCTTGCCAATACAGACATGGTTAATCCGTCTAAATTCATGGTGATCCTTTCATTTGGTAACTCACAATGTATAGTTTAGTATAACATAGATAATTAATAGATATCTTTAAAATTCGTGATACAATATATAAAAAGGAGGTTCTTCCATGAATAGCATGACGGGATTTGGGCGAGCAACTCAAATTGTAGATGGTTTACAATGTATCATAGAAATTAAATCTGTTAATTCTAGATTTTTAGATCTCAACATACGAAGTCCTAAACAAGTTAATTCTGTAGAGCATAGTATCCGTAAATGTATACAAAAAACAATACATCGAGGTAAAGTTGATGTGTTTGTAACATTGCAGGATGTAGCGGATAGAGAAAAACAGTTCATAATAAATAGTTCTTTAAAACATCAAATTCAAGACTTACTGGTATCAGAAGGATTTTATAGGGAGCCTCAAGAGGTACCTTTATCGGCAGTGATGGCCATATCCAATGATTGGGTACAAATTCAAGATTCTGAAGTTACAGAAGATGTACTTCAGTCTTTAGTTACTGATACTACAACTAATGCACTTAATGCATTAGTCAGTATGCGACAATCTGAGGGGATTCATATTCAACAAGATTTGTTACACCGGCTTTCACAAATGACAAATATTATAGAAGACATTAACAGTCATAAAGCCGATGCTGTTATTGCTTATAAAGAAAATTTGCGAACTAAAATGATGGACTATGTGGAAGGTCTTGACATTACTGCCAATGAAGATCGTTTACTACAAGAAGTTGCTATTATGGCTGACAAAACTGATATTACGGAAGAGATTGTCCGATTTAGGTCTCATGTGGTACAATTAACAAATACACTTAAGATGGATGAACCGATTGGTCGTAAGTTAGATTTTATCATTCAAGAGATGAATCGTGAGGTTAATACGATTGGCTCAAAAGCGATGGATATAACACTGACAGACTATGTGGTACAATTAAAATGTGAATTAGAAAAAGTTAGAGAACAAGTACAGAATATTGAGTAAGGAGGTCTATTTATGAGTATCCAATTACTAAACATTGGTTTTGGTAATATGGTTTCTGCTAATCGCGTTATCGCTATTATTAGTCCTGAATCTGCACCTATTAAACGCATGGTTCAAGATGCAAGAGATAAAAGTCTCCTCATAGATGCAACCTATGGACGTAAAACTCGGGCTGTGCTCGTTATGGATAGTGGGCAAATCGTTTTGTCAGCTATTCAACCTGAAACGGTGGCACATCGTATTGTGCAACACGAAGTCGATGAAGATACTGTAGAAGCTTAGGAGTTAATATGGCAGATCGAGGTTTATTAATTGTTATCTCCGGCCCATCTGGTGCAGGCAAGGGAACGATTTGTTCTAATATACGAGGTGAAATGCCTAATCTTGTATATTCTGTATCTATGACCACACGTGAACCGCGGGTTGGAGAAAAGGAAGGAATTAATTATTTCTTCCGCACAAAAGAAGAATTTGAATCATTATTGTCAGAAGATGCATTTTTAGAGTATGCTAAGGTATATGATAATTATTATGGTACTCCAAAACAACATGTGATGAATTTGTTGGATGAAGGGAAGAGTGTACTTCTTGAAATCGATATTCAAGGTGCTATGCAAGTTAAAGAGCGATTTAGTGATGCCGTATTTATTTATATTGTGCCACCGTCTTTAACCGAATTATCTGAACGTCTTCATAATCGAGGAACTGATGCAAAAGAGGTTATCGATAAGCGTTTATCATTGGCATGTTCTGAGTTAGCATTAGCTCATCGTTATGATTATATTGTGGTCAATGATGATTTAGAGGATGCGTCTTTAAAGGTTGCTTCTATATTGCGTGCTGAAGCTTGTAAAATCAGTCGTAATAAAGAGCAAATTCAATATATTTATAAGCAATATCAAGAGTCTAAGGAGAAGTGATAGTATGATGGTAAAACCTCCATTGAAAGCATTGGAAAAACGTGTAGATAGTAAATATACATTGGTAACGCTAGCAGCTAAACGCGCTCGCGAGTTGACCGATGGTGAAGAATGTCTTGCTACAGATATTCATAATACAGATAAACCTGTATCTTTAGCATTCTATGAGATTGCTGAAGGTGAAGTAACATATAAACGCACTAAAGAAGGTATTAAATAATTTTACTCAAAATTCCTTGTACATTTTGTACAAGGAATTTTTAAAAGGAGAATTATGAAAGGGAAACATATTATCGTAGGTGTTTCAGCAGGTATTGCTGCATATAAAGCAATTGAAGTGGTAAGTCGTTTGCGAAAAGCTGGGGCAGAGGTCAAAGTAGTAATGACGAAAAATGCTACTCATATTGCGACACCTATGACATTTGGTGAAATTAGTGGTCATCCTGTAGCTGTTGATATGTGGGAAGAAATCCACGATTGGAATGTAGAACATATTGCTCTTGCAACCTGGGCTGATGCCTATATTGTGGTACCAGCTACAGCTAATGTAATTGGTAAAATACGAGCTGGTATTGCCGATGATATGCTCACTACAACAATTATGGCAACGCCAGCACCTAAATTTTTATGTCCTGCTATGAATACAGAGATGTTCAATAATCCTATTGTACAGAGAAATTTAAAGGATTTATCATCTTTGGGATACCATATTATGCAACCCGATGCTGGTTGGCTAGCTTGTGGCGTAACAGGTGTGGGTAGACTACCAGCACCAGAAGAGATTGTTAATTGGTTGACAGAAGAATTACATTCTCTAGATGGGACTGGTAAATTAGCTGGTAAGACTATTCTTGTTACAGCTGGTGGAACACAAGAAAATATTGACCCTGTTAGATATATAGGTAACAGATCTAGTGGAAAGATGGGATATGCCATTGCAGCTGCTGCTGTTAAGGAAAAGGCTCGCGTAATTCTAGTGAGTGCCCCTACATCATTAGAGATTCCTAAAGGTGTTGAGTATGTACCTGTAGATTCTGCGGAATCTATGCAGGAGGCTGTTAATTCCTATTACGAATCAACAGATGTGGTGATAATGGCTGCGGCTGTTTCAGATTTTAGGGTGGCTAATAAAGCGCCTCAAAAAATCAAAAAAATGGAATCTATGACTTTAGATCTCGTAAAGAATCCGGATATACTTAAAGGACTGGGAGAGCATAAAACCCATCAATTATTGGTTGGTTTCGCTGCAGAAACAGAACATGTTGTCGATTACGGCATGGATAAAGTACGTCGCAAAAACCTTGATATGTTAGTAGCTAATGATGTAAGCAAATCAAATGCTGGGTTTAATGTAGATACGAATGAAGGCTATTTTTTATATCCTAATAAAGAGCCTAAAATAATGCCAAATATGCAAAAATCAGAATTGGCTAGATACATTATTGGAGAAGTTATTGAATTGTTAGCTGTAAAATAGCTTATGTAATGTTGTCTATAGTTTGTAGGTGTAGTCGCATTACCATTGGCTATGGCGTTTGCTATAGCTAGTGGTGTTATACCGCAAGCTGGTATATATACTGCTATTATTGATGAGCATAGCTAATCTAGGCAATGTGATTAGATATATACCAGCGCCTGTTATCATAAAGTGAATTAACTTGATTTTTCTACAAAAAAGGTATACAATTTATATCATAATTTAACTCATCAAGAGTAGTGGAGGGAAAGGCCCGTTGAAGCTACAGCAACCCTTTTTAAAAGAAGGTGCTAATTCCAACAGTCATAGACTGACAGATGGGTCTCCCTCATGAGAGACCATGAGGGATTTTTTTATTATAGGAGGCAAAAATGGCAGAAAAACATATGTTTTTTACTTCTGAATCCGTTACGGAAGGCCATCCAGATAAAATAGCTGACCAAATTTCTGATGCTGTTTTGGATGCGATTATTGAAAAAGATCCAAAGGCTCGTGTAGCTTGTGAAACACTTGTGACTACAGGTTTAGTCCATGTCGTAGGGGAAATCTCTACAAGCACATATGTTGATATTCCTCGTGTAGTACGTGATACAATTCGAGAAATTGGTTATACTCGTGCAAAATATGGTTTCGATTGTGACACTTGTGGTGTGTTAGTATCTATTGATGAACAATCTGCAGATATCGCTATGGGTGTAGACGAAGCATTAGAATCTAAAGATGGTAATAGCGAAATCAATGATAAAATTGGTGCTGGTGACCAAGGCATGATGTTTGGTTACGCAACAAACGAAACACCTGAATATATGCCTATGCCAATTTCTTTAGCACATCGTTTATCCCGTCGTTTAGCAGAAGTTCGTAAGAACGGCACATTAACATATCTTCGTCCAGATGGTAAAACACAAGTTACTGTAGAATATGTTGACAATCAACCTAAACGTATTGATACAATCGTTATTTCTACGCAACATAGCCCAGAAGTAACACAAGAGCAAATTAAAAATGATTTGAAACGCTATGTTATCGATGCAGCACTTCCTGCAGAATTCATCGATGAAAACACTAAATTTTTCATTAATCCTACAGGCCGTTTCGTTATCGGCGGTCCTCATGGTGATGCTGGTTTAACAGGTCGTAAAATCATCGTTGATACGTATGGTGGTATGGCTCGTCATGGTGGCGGTGCTTTCTCTGGTAAGGATCCTTCCAAGGTTGACCGTTCCGCAGCATATGCAGCTCGTTACGTAGCTAAAAATGTTGTAGCTGCAGGTCTCGCAGATAAATGCGAAGTACAAGTAGCGTATGCGATTGGTGTTGCAAAACCTGTATCCATTTTAGTTGATACATTTGGTACTGCTAAGATTGCAGAAGAAAAAATTCAAGAATTAGTAAGCAAACATTTCGACTTGCGCCCAGCAGGTATCATTGAAATGCTTGATTTATTAAAGCCTCATTATCGTAAGACGGCTGCGTATGGTCATTTTGGTAGAACTGATGTTGATCTTCCATGGGAACGTACTGATAAAGCTGATATTTTACGTCACGAAGTTGGCTTATAATAGTAAAGACTTAGTAGACTTGTCTACTAAGTCTTTTTTTATCTCCTCTAGGATATGTTATAATAATTAGATTAGAGGAGGTGAACTAATGCGCGTAGCAAGTATTATTATTAATAGACCTGCCAAACAATTACATAAACCGTTAAGCTATTTGTTACCAGAGAAATTTGGTGATGTGAAAGCAGGGACTCGTGTATTAGTTCCCTTAGGTGGTAGTCGTGAAGAGGGCATCGTTATTGGGTATGAAGAACTATTAGAGAAACCAACATTTACTTTGCGTTCTATAATAGATATTCTTGATAGTGATCCTTGGTTTACTCGGGAAATGATGGATACGGCACAGAAAATTAGTCGATATTTTTTGTGTTCCTTTGGAGATGCTTTACGTCTTTTTACTGTGCATAAAACATTAAAATCTTACGATGCACCAAAAGAAGAATGGCTTGTTGTAACGCCAGAGTTTAAGATTGATCAATTAAGTCCTAAGAAGCGCAAGCAACGTGAGTTGGCTAACTATCTCATCGAGGTAGGTGGGGCTCCTAAATCTTTATTAAGAGCCAAAGGCTATTCTTATATGGTTATTAAACAGGTCGGTGAAGAGCATGGCATTCATATTGAAGAACGCTTTAAAGATACAAAAACTTCTTTTACCGAATTGCTTAGTGGTGAAGAAACAATTCCGTTAACTGAAGCACAACAAATTGTATATGAACCGATTAAGCAGATGATGGATCTTGAATCGTATAATACATTCCTTTTGCATGGTGTAACTGGTAGTGGTAAAACACAAATTTATTTAAAAGCTGCTGCTCGTTGTATAGGAAAAGGTAAAACCGCCATTATTCTGGTTCCTGAAATTATATTAACCGATCAGATTGTTCGTCGTTTTGTTTCTACCTTTGGTGATGAAGTTGTTGTTTTCCATAGTAAACTAACCATTAGTGAGCGAAATAATAACTGGGAACGTATACGAAGGAAGGATAGCCATATCATTATTGGCGCTCGTTCTGCCGTTTTCGCGCCTGCTGAAGATATTGGGCTTATTGTATTAGATGAAGAACATGATACATCTTATAAACAGGAAGATATGATTCGTTATAATGCAAAAAATGTCGCATTATGGAGAGGTATGGCTCATGATTGTCCTGTTATTTTAGGCTCTGCTACACCTGCCATTACATCGTATTACAAGGCTTTACAAGGACAATATAAGCTGTTAGAGTTGCCAACCCGTATCTTTGATCAACCGATGCCACATGTTCAAATTGTAGATATGAAAGAAGAAATGATTCGTGGCAACTACTCGGTGTTCTCCGATGCTATGACACATCTTATTGAGCGTACATTAGCGGATGGAAATCAGATGATTATTCTTTTAAATCGTCGTGGCTACAGCACATTTGTCATGTGTCGTGATTGTGGTGAAACGATTATGTGTCCTCATTGTGAGGTTGCTATGGTGTACCATCAAGCCGGTGAAGAGTTGCGGTGTCACTATTGTGAGCACCATGAACCAATTCCTTCAGTATGCCCTAAATGTCATAGTAAAAGAATTAAATTCTTTGGCTCTGGCACACAAAAAGTTGAAGAAGAATTACGCCGACATTTTAAAGGCGCTCGTATTGCGCGTTTAGATCAAGATGTAACTAAGCATAAAGATATGGGCGAAGAAATTCTTCAAGATTTTGGTAACCATAAATATGATATTTTATTAGGGACCCAAATGGTTTCAAAAGGGCATGATTTTAAGGATGTAACAGCTGTAGGTATATTGACGGCTGATTCTGTCTTAAATATACCTGTTTATTCAGCATCTGAACGTGCATTTGATCTACTAACGCAAACATCAGGACGAGCGGGTCGTGGTGATAAGGTTGGCAGTGTTGTTATACAAACATATAATCCTTTAAATTATGCTATAATAAAGAGTAAGGCTCATGATTATTTGGGCTTTTACAATGAAGAAATAGTAAATCGTAAGGACTTAGGGTATCCACCATTTCGCGAAATGATTTATATGGTTATAAGACATGGGAAGGAAGAAATGGCTGAATCGATTGCTCAAAAAATTGTAGATGATTTGGAAACAAATTTTAAGTCACAATCGATTGATGTTAATGGTCCTTATGAAGCAGGCATTAAAAAGATTCGCGATATGTATCGTTTATCGATTATGATTCGCGGAGAAAATTTAGATGCCGTAAAAGATTATATATATAATTCTTGGATTTTTACACAAGAAGGTCTACTTATCGATGTAGACCCTATTTGATAAGAGGAGTATATGGCAGTACTTGAAGTAGTAAAAGCGGGACATCCCATATTAAAAGAGGTTGCAGAACCTGTAGAACATGTAAATAAAAAAATGCGTGCTTTAATAGAAGATATGGCCGACACAATGTATAAAACGGAAGGTGTTGGATTGGCAGCACCGCAGGTTAATGTATCCAAACGTATTATAGTTGTTGATGATCATGCTGGTAGTGGATTAATAGCGCTTATCAACCCTGAAATTATTCATGGTGAAGGAAGTCAAATTGGGCTAGAAGGCTGTTTAAGTGTACCAGGTTATTTCGGAGATGTGGAACGTTTTGAAAAGGTTACCGTAAAAGGTATTGATCCACATAATAAAAAAGTTATGATTAAAGCTGAAGGTTTTTTGGCTAGAATTTTTCAACATGAAATAGATCATTTAGAAGGTCATTTATTTATTGAAAAAGCTACAAACTTACGCCGTATTGCAGATCATCCGGAGGAAAAGGAAATTGTCTAACAATAATCCATTACGCATAGTATTTATGGGCACGCCAGATTTTTCTGTTCCTACGTTACGCGCATTAGTTAAGGCTGGTCACTCTATAGTAGGTGTATATTGCCAACCTGATAAACAAAAGGGACGTGGCAAGCAGATTCAAATGCCACCAGTTAAAGAAGCTGCGTTATCTTTGGATTTGCCCGTATATCAACCTATAACATTACGTGATGATGCTGTTCAACAGGAATTGATTAATCTTGCACCAGACGTGATCGTCGTAATTGCTTACGGTAAGATTTTGCCACCATGGCTTATTCGTTTGCCTAAATATGGATGTATTAATATCCATGCATCTATATTGCCAAAATATAGGGGGGCAGCACCTATCCATTATGCTATTTTAAATGGTGATACTAAAACAGGGGTTACCATTATGCATATGGATGATGGTTTAGATACAGGGGATATTATCGATATTGCAGAAATCGATATACTTCCAAACGAAACAACAGGCGCTTTATTTGAGCGCATTGCTGAATTAGGGGCTCGCACTATTTCTCCTGTATTAGATAAATGGGTGAAAGGTGAAATTACAGCCACCCCTCAAGATGACGCTTTAGCAAGCCATACTTCTAAGATTACAAAAGAAATGGGGCTTATTGATTGGCATCAACCGGCACATAAGATTGTCAACTTGATTCGTGGTTTAAATCCAGCACCTGGATGTTATTCTTTCTTACAGGGGAAACGGTTAAAGATATGGTCTGCTCAAATGGTTGAGAATACATCTGTAAACAATAAGATGACCACAATTTTTGTAAATAACAATGAGATTCCTGTAGAATTTGCACCTCCTGGAACTATAGTGCATACAGCAAAGGGACTTGTTGTGTCGACTGGTGATCAAGGTTTTATTCTCCTTACAGAGGTACAACCAGAAAATAAAAAGCGTATTAGTGCCCAAGATTTTATTAATGGTCACCAAATTAAAGGTGGTATTGCATTTGACGAAGTGTAATATATATTACAAAAGATACCCATTATATTTAAAATTATCGGCTCTATCTTGTTTATTCATTTCAATAATCATCGGCTTTTCAATGTATATAGTTTGGCCAGGATTAGAAAGAATATCATACAACTTAGCTTTTATTAGTGAAAGTATAGGTGGACTCTTAATATTAGGTATTTGGGGACTTTGGTTTGTTCTAGCTATTGCTTCTCTAGGTTTTAGATATATTCATCCTATAGTTTTACGAATAGCTAATCGATTTATTTATTTACTTTTCCCATTATCATTAGGGCTAGGAAAGGCTTTCATAGGCATACAAAAAGATGAATTACGTCAAGCTATGATTGATTTAATTAATCATCTAGTGGTTATGAATTTATATAAAGTACCTCCTGAACGTATCCTTCTATTAACACCTCATTGTCTTCAAGAGAACACCTGTATTCATAAGGTGACACATGATGTATACAATTGTAAGCAATGTGGTCGCTGTCAGGTAGGAGGGTTATTGAAAATCGCAAAGGAATATGGTTGTCAATTTATAGTTGTCACTGGTGGTACATTGGCTCGTATGAAAGTTAAAGAAGCAAAACCTAAAGCGATTATTGCTATAGCTTGTGAACGAGATCTTGCAAGTGGTATGGCTGATGTATTTCCTATTCCTGTTATCGGAGTATTAAATGAACGCCCTAATGGACCTTGTTGTAATACGACTGTTGATATTAACAAGGTACGAGATGCTGTAGAGTTACTGATTGATAAGGATAACTATGAACGAAATTGCTAAAAACGGACAAAAACAGAATATACGATTATTGGCTGTAAAGGCATTATCTGATATCAATCGTAAGGGCGCCTATGCTAATATTGTTTTACAGGACTATATTTCAAAATATAATTTATCTGACTTAGACAGACGCTTCTTTACAGAACTTGTATACGGTGTGGTGCGTAGACGCAATTATTTAGATGCTATTATCGTACATTTTGCTAAACGTCCTATAAAAAAATTGTCCTCTATGGTCGTAGAAATTTTACGACTAGGTATATATCAGATTATCTATATGGATAAGGTACCGGAAAGTGCAGCAGTTAATGAATCAGTTAAATTAGCGAAGAAATTAACACGAGGTCTATCTGGCTTCGTAAATGCCATATTGAGATCCGTTATACGAGAACAAGATAGTATCGGTATTGAAGATTTAGCAGTTAATGATATAGAAGCTATTTCTTTCATTTACAATATTCCTCTTTGGCTTATCAATTTATGGATAAGTGAGTTTGGTCGTGACAAAACAGAAGATTTATGTGCATGGTTTAATGAACAGCCTAAATTGACGGCACGTATTAACACGATTCTTATTGATATTCCACAATGTTTAACTATGTTAAATGAACAAGGATGGGCTGTTACACAGGATTCTAATTACGAGGATATTATTTATATTAATAGCCATCGTGGTAGCCTTGAAAAATCTGAGGCATTTATAAAAGGTTATATTACATTTATGGATAAGGCATCTATGCTAGTAGCACGTCTCGTAAATCCGCAACCTGGTGAGCGTATATTAGATTGCTGTGCTGCTCCAGGTGGTAAATCCATGTACATGGCTGCTTTAATGGATAATGTAGGTTCATTAATGAGTTGTGATATACATGAACATAAGATTGAACTTATGAATTCAAATGCTGAACGATTGGGTGCTTCTATTGTGCATACAAAAGTACAGGATGCTACAAAATTACCAGATTCATGGAATTCGTATTTTGATCGTGTGCTCGTAGATGCACCTTGCTCTGGGTTAGGTATTCTTCAAAAGAAACTAGATATGCGTTGGCGAAAACAGGAATCGATACTTTCAGAATTACCATCTTTACAGTTAGCCATTTTAGAACGCGCTGCTATGACAGTTAAGGAAAAAGGCTATTTAATATATTCCACTTGTACATTAAACTACAAGGAAAACGAAGAGGTAGTTGAATCATTTTTGCAGAAACATAAGGAGTTTTCTATTATTCCTGTGGCGGATGATTTCCCACTTAAGTCAAATAGTGGTATGATTACAACATATCCACCAACAGATGATATGGATGGTTTCTTTATGGTTAAAATGCAACGTATTTCTTAACTAAGTTGTTAGCTTTGAATGGGAGCACTCATGATTGAATTGTTGGGTAAATCGTTAGTTGAATTGCAAGCGTTATTTGAGGAACATAAAATTCAAAAATTTCGTGCGAAACAATTGATTGATTACATATATCATCGTCATATTTTTGTATTTCAAGATATGACACAATTCCCTAAGACCTTGAGAGATTGGTTGGATTCTAATTGCATAGTATCGATTCCTAAAGTGATTACTCAATCTGTATCACCCGACGGAAAAACACAGAAATTATTATTGGAACTTGCTGATCACAGCAGAATTGAAGCCGTTCTAATGGAGCAACATTATGGTAACTCTGTATGTGTTTCCTCCCAAGTTGGATGTGCTATGGGCTGTGTTTTTTGCGCATCTACACAGGGGGGATTGTTTAGAGACTTATCGGTTCCTGAAATTGTAGGTCAAGTTGTTCTCTTTAGTGCTTTAAAACAAGAAGATATTCACTCTTTAGTTGTCATGGGCGCTGGTGAACCATTACAAAATTATGACAATGTATTGCAGGCGTTAAAACTTATTCACGACCCTATGACATTTGATATTAGTTATAGAAAAATGACTATTTCTACCTGTGGTTGGGTTCCTAATATTTATAAATTGGCAGATGAGGATCTTCCGATTACATTAGCGTTATCTTTACATGCTACAACAGATGAAACACGTCGTAAGATTATGCCTGTTGGATCTCGATACAAATTAGACGAGGTTTTAGATGCTGTAAAATATTATTATGAAAAAACACAGCGACGTATAACATTTGAATATATTTTAATAGATTCAATTAATGTATCGTTAGAGGAAGCTCATGAGTTAGGAAATATTGGCAAGGCATTTCCTAATTGTCATGTCAATCTTATTCCTGTAAATGGGAATGAACATATTAATTTGTATAAACCTTCTAGTAAACATATGAACATATTTAAGGATATTGTCGCTTCTTATGGCGTTTCTGTTACAATTCGTAAAGAAATGGGCGATGCTATTCAAGCCGCATGTGGACAATTAAAAGTAGCCCACGGTCGGAAAGAGGAGATTCATGAATAATATCGTAGGTTTAAGTAAAATTGGATTAGTCAGAAAACAGAATGAAGATCGCTTTTTTATTAGTGATAATATTTGTGCTGTTACTGACGGCATGGGAGGCTATAGAGGCGGAGAAATCGCCAGCACCTATGCTGTTGATGAAATAAAAGAATATTTACAATCTACTCCTACCATTAATGAAACGTCCTTAGTTGATGCTATATTACATGCGAATACACGCATAGTTAATCGTGTGGCACGAGAGGAACGGCTTAGTGGAATGGGAACTACTGCTGTTGTGGTTGCTAAGGTAGATGATAATCTACTTTGGGCTAGTGTCGGCGACAGTAGACTCTATATTTATAGAAATGATGAATTGACGCAAATTACCACGGATCACTCTATGGTTCAAGATCGGAAGAGAGTCGTGTGGGGAAAGAACGTAGATTTTGTAGGTCGCGGGACTATTCCACAACAACACAGCTAAACACGCGTTGACGTGCTCGGCGTAGGTAAC
>OFLO01000232.1_pt1 | contig 16734 bp, 9 predicted proteins | sample 1540831 | NCBI WGS metagenome assembly OFLO01 (sample SAMEA4413049, study PRJEB24355) | metagenome | biome: human; feature: gut; material: faeces | place: United Kingdom | collected 2010 | reverse complement strand
ACAAATAACACTGACTCATATTCTATAATATCAATCAATATTCTTCGATTTTTCAAATATCGATAACTATTTCTTATTTAAATATAGTGTTTGATAATGTCATTTATTCAAAAACACAAATTTTAACAAAAATATCATATTATTTTTAATTGTAAATTATGGATTATTTTTCTTATTATATTGTGTTATATTAAAATAAAGTGCATATACAAGGAGATAGAACAATGAAATATAATAACCATGACAAAATTAGAGATTTTATAATCATTGAAGCATATATGTTTCGTTTTAAGAAAAAAGTCAAGCCTGAAGTCGATATGACTATAAAAGAATTTATATTACTGACTTATTTATTTCATCAGCAAGAAAACACACTTCCATTTAAAAAGATTGTTTCAGATTTATGTTATAAACAATCGGATTTAGTACAGCATATAAAAGTACTTGTGAAACATTCATATATTAGTAAAGTTCGAAGTAAAATTGATGAGCGTAATACTTACATTTCAATATCTGAAGAACAACGAGAGAAAATTGCAGAACGTGTTACATTGTTTGATCACATCATTAAACAATTTAACCTTGCAGATCAAAGTGAATCACAGATGATACCAAAAGATAGTAAAGAATTTCTAAACTTGATGATGTATACAATGTATTTCAAGAATACTATCAAAAAGCATCTAACATTAAGTTTTGTAGAATTCACAATTCTAGCTATTATCACTTCTCAAAATAAAAACATCGTTCTTCTTAAAGATTTAATTGAAACAATCCACCATAAATACCCTCAAACTGTTAGAGCTCTCAATAATTTAAAAAAGCAAGGCTATCTAATAAAAGAACGCTCAACTGAAGATGAAAGAAAAATTTTAATTCATATGGATGACGCGCAGCAAGACCATGCTGAACAATTATTAGCTCAAGTGAATCAATTATTGGCAGATAAAGATCATTTACATCTTGTTTTTGAATAATATCTCTATTACGCAAGTGTGCTGTATTCTAAAGTGCACTTGTGTTTTCTATTTTTTAATAAAAACTCAGCACATTATGAACAACTTTTTATTTTCTATATCTCTTAAAACCATTTCCGAAATTAAATCTCAGCACATTCAAAATTCCATTTTATTCTTAAAAATATTTTTTGACTCATATGTATTAAACCGCTTTCATTATAAAAAATATCTCTATATTTTATCTGTTTTTATTAATCGAAATAGCGTGATTTTGCGGTTTTAAGCCTTTTACTTCCTGAATAAATCTTTGAACAATTTTTTTATTTTATAAGTTGTAAAACTTACATTTAAATTTAATTATAAATATAGATTTTAGTATTGCAATACATAATTCGTTATATTATGATGACTTTACAAATACATACAGGGGGTATTAATTTGAAAAAGAAAAACATTTATTCAATTCGTAAACTAGGTGTAGGTATTGCATCTGTAACTTTAGGTACATTACTTATATCTGGTGGCGTAACACCTGCTGCAAATGCTGCGCAACACGATGAAGCTCAACAAAATGCTTTTTATCAAGTCTTAAATATGCCTAACTTAAATGCTGATCAACGCAATGGTTTTATCCAAAGCCTTAAAGATGATCCAAGCCAAAGTGCTAACGTTTTAGGTGAAGCTAAAAAACTTAATGACTCTCAAGCTCCAAAAGCTGATGCGCAACAAAATAACTTCAACAAAGATCAACAAAGCGCCTTCTATGAAATTTTGAACATGCCTAACTTAAACGAAGCGCAACGCAATGGTTTCATTCAAAGTCTTAAAGACGATCCAAGCCAAAGTACTAACGTTTTAGGTGAAGCTAAAAAATTAAACGAATCTCAAGCACCGAAAGCTGACAACAATTTCAACAAAGAACAACAAAATGCTTTCTATGAAATCTTGAACATGCCTAACTTGAACGAAGAACAACGCAATGGTTTCATCCAAAGCTTAAAAGATGACCCAAGTCAAAGTGCTAACCTTTTAGCAGAAGCTAAAAAATTAAATGAATCTCAAGCGCCAAAAGCTGACAACAATTTCAACAAAGAACAACAAAATGCTTTCTATGAAATTTTACATTTACCTAACTTAACTGAAGAACAACGTAACGGCTTCATCCAAAGCCTTAAAGACGATCCTTCAGTGAGCAAAGAAATTTTAGCAGAAGCTAAAAAGCTAAACGATGCTCAAGCACCAAAAGAGGAAGACAACAAACCTGGTAAAGAAGACGGCAACAAACCTGGTAAAGAAGACAACAACAAGCCTGGTAAAGAAGACGGCAACAAGCCTGGTAAAGAAGACGGCAACAAGCCTGGCAAAGAAGACAACAAAAAACCTGGTAAAGAAGACGGCAACAAGCCTGGCAAAGAAGACAACAAAAAACCTGGCAAAGAAGACAACAAAAAACCTGGTAAAGAAGACGGCAACAAGCCTGGTAAAGAAGACAACAAAAAACCTGGTAAAGAAGACGGCAACGGAGTACATGTCGTTAAACCTGGTGATACAGTAAATGACATTGCAAAAGCAAACGGCACTACTGCTGACAAAATTGCAGCAGATAACAAATTAGCTGATAAAAACATGATCAAACCTGGTCAAGAACTTGTTGTTGATAAGAAGCAACCAGCAAACCATGCAGATGCTAACAAAGCTCAAGCATTACCAGAAACTGGTGAAGAAAATCCATTCATCGGTACAACTGTATTTGGTGGATTATCATTAGCGTTAGGTGCAGCGTTATTAGCTGGACGTCGTCGCGAACTGTAAAAACAAACAATACACAACGATAGATATCATTTTATCCAAACCAATTTTAACTTATATACGTTGATTAACACATTCTTATTTGAAATGATAAGAATCATCTAAATGCACGAGTAACATCTTTTGTTGCTCAGTGCATTTTTTATTTTACTTACTTTTCTAAATAACTTCTGAAGCGCCTCAACACTTTCTACTCTAATTCATATACGACATTTTTAGACATTAAAAAATCGAACTAGACAAGATGCTCAATGCATTTCGTACTAGTTCGATTCATGAATAATTAGATTTAAAATGTCATTTGAATCCAAGTGACAACATTATTTATATTTAGAATATTAACGTTAGTATAAATGTCCAAACACAAATAAAGGCAACAAATATAATACTGTATTTTAACGTCATTTTTAATAATGCAGACTCTTCACCAACTTTTTTAACAGCTGCAGTCGCAATGGCAATTGATTGTGGTGAAATAAGTTTCGCTGCTACACCACCTGCAGTGTTAGCTGCCACAAGTAATGAACCGCTTGTTGAAATTTGTTGTGCCACTGTCGCTTGAATAGGTGCGAATAAAGTATTGTTATTTACAACTGAACCAGTCATAAACACACCAATCCAACCTAATACTGGAGAGAATAATGGGAAAATTGCTCCCGCTTTAGCAATACCTTGTCCAATTGCTACAGTCAAACCACCGTATGTCATAACTTTAGCAATAGCTAGGATAGCTGAAATTGTAAGGATCGGTAACCATAATTCTTTAATTGCTTCGACCAATAAAGCACCTGCACTTTTCCATTTTAACTTCGTAATTAAAATTGTAATAATTACTGTTAATAAAATCGCCGTCCCAGTTGCACCAATTAAATCGAGACGCAACGCAATTCCTTTAGGCGATAAATCACTCACAGTATTTGGAATTGGCAATTTTATTACTAAACTTTCAAGTGCACCTCCAGGTTGGAATAATTTTTTGAAGAATGGTGCACTCCATACTAATACAAAGGCAGTTAAAATGACGAACGGACTCCAAGCAAAGACAATTTCTTTAGGCGTTCGTTTTTGAATTTTATGTTCAGACGCTTCCAATCTGAAAATGTTTTTCGGTTTAAATTTACGACAAACAAATGCTAACACCACCATTGTTGCTAGTGATGGAATAATGTCTGCTAGTTCTGGACCATGGAATATTGTTAATAATAATTGTAATCCAGTATATGTACCACTCACTGTTAAAATGACAGGTAAAATTTCTTTAATACCTTTCATACCATCTACAATGAATACTAAAACAAATGGAATAATAAAGTTTAAAATTGGAAGTGTTAATGCTGAGTATCTCGCAACATCTAATGTTGTAACGCCTCCACTTAAGTTAAAAGTATCAATAATACTAACTGGTAAACCAATTGCACCAAAGGCACCCGCCGCACCATTAGCAATTAAACATAACATCGCTGCTTTTAATGGTTCAAATCCAAGTTGAATTAATAATACTGCACAAATCGCAATTGGCACACCAAATCCTGCTGCACCTTCTAAAAATGCGTTGAAACAAAATCCAATTAATAATAGTTGGATTCTTTGGTCCTCTGAAATACTTGCAATACTATCTTGAATAATAGAAAATTGTCCTGTTTTAATAGAAACTTTATATAACCAAACTGCCATTAAAACGATATATCCTATTGGGAAAATACCGGCAACAACGCCTTCTGTAATCGCACCTGCTGATACACGCGCTGGTAATTCAAATACAAATAAAGCCACAATCAATGTAACAACCAAAGTTGTCAATGCTGCATAAATGCCTTTCATTTTAAAAACGGTTAAGCATAATAAAAATAAAATAATAGGTACTGCTGCAACTAAGGCTGATAATCCAACATTATCGAATGGATTTACAGTAAGTAGTGTCATAATGACTCCCTATCTTTATATAAAATATTTATCATCCTGATTAATCTACAACCTATTTCAACTTATATTTTGCGATGATCACATATTTAAAATGTAACACTCCTATATGTGACAGGCAATCGAATTTTTACAAAAAGTTCACAAAATATACACAATATTTAACTATAATAAATAATATATCATTTTAATTATAAATACTAGATATTATTTATAATAATCTCAGGAATCCGCTTCAAAACTGCATCATGACAGTTTATATTTTTATTGAGAATCTCTCATTTTATGAATTGTAGGAAGTAAACAAAATATGACAAGCGTCAAACCAATGATAATGATAAATATCATATTAAACCATAGTAAATTGAATTGATGATGGTGTTGTATTTGCCAAATTTCTAATACTGTGAAGATAGACATATAGCTCATAATCTCTAAATTTAACGTACTTAAAAATAATTTAATCGCTCGAATTTCACGTGGTGTATGATTATAATGTGACCATTTGGCAAATCGTTCATAGTATCTACCTGCAATGAAAAATATAAGCCAAATCACTATAAATGCGCTATTAATCAAAAGCAGCACCCATTTATCAGCAAAGTTATCAGCATCCCCTGCTAAATTATAGTGAATAGGTACTTTGGTTGGTAATTTTGAATAGGTCACTACTGTATAGCACATCATAGCTAAGTAAATAAGTAGACTTAATATTGTAAAAGACCTGATTTTAGACATTCTATCGCCTCTTTCTTTACATTTTATGTATAACACTCTGCCTATTTTACCTTTTAATTACATTACCCCAAACGATTAAACAATATGTAATGATACTATAATTGCGTCAGGAGTATCCGCTTGTTAAATGTGCATAGCTTATATTTAACTGTTTAACATGCCACATAATGATTCGAATTATTGTTTTAATTAAACCTTTTTCATATATGTATAAATTTTATAGAGCGCATGCTTAATATTTTCATTTGATTCAAAGGCAAAAGATAGCCTTATACTCTTTTCTTTACTGCCATAAATGTAACCCGGATTGATTAATATTTTTTCTTTACTTAACAATTCGTAGAATAAATATTTAATATCTATATCTATTTTAAAGACTAACCATACAAAATAACCTCCACTTGGAACTTCCCAATGTGCTATATCCTTAAATAAATTATTGAGGATGTTTAACATAAAGTCTCGTTTATCTTTTAAAACATACCTTAACTTTACTAAGTGTTTATCATAAGACTTATTTTTCAACATCTCATATACAACCATTTGTGACAAAATACTGGATCCATAGTCAATTTGCATTCTTACATCTGCCAATTGCTCTATTATTTTTTCAGAAGCAACAATCCAACCTATTCTTATTGCTGGTGCAATCGTTTTTGAAAAACTGCTTATATGTATAACTTTTCCCAATTTATCAAAAGTTTTGATAGCAGGAGTTGGATCGCTAAAGAAAATATCTCTAAAGATATCATCTTCAATGATAGGTATATTATGTCTTTCGCTATAAGTAATTATATTTTGCTTTTGCTCATTCGTTAAAGAACGACCTGTCGGGTTATTAAACCTAGGTTCTATATAAATCGCTTTATTTTTAAAATTAATAAATCTATCAATGATGGTATCAATTTCATTAATTTGATTATAAGGAACATCAATATGTCTAAAATTCAATTGCTCAAAAACATTTGTAGAGTGAATATATGATGGTGTATTCGAAATTATTATGGCATCTTGACCTAAAAACCCAATAGATAAAAGTTGAATGGCATGTAAAGCGCCTGAAGTGATCATTACATTTTCTCTACCTACATTTATACCTTGCTTTGACATTCGTTCAACGATGATATCTCTTAACTTGATATAACCATAGCCATTATTATAACCAAAAGATAAGTCTTCAATATGACTGGCTGTATTAGACATGGCTTTTTTCAATTGAATATGTGGCATTAATGGTTGACCCAATTCACCTTTACTTATATGTATATACGAGTCATCTGTCTCAATTTTATTAATTAATTGCACCGTATACTGACTTCTTTGTCGAGAGGACCATAACATCATTTCAGACCATTTATTTGTAATATGTGCTTCGTTCAAATAGTCATTAACATATGTTCCACTCCCCACTTTAGTATAGATAAATCCTTCAGCCTCTAATAACTCAATACTTTTAATAATCGTCACTCTATTTACGTTGTATTGTATCGCCAACTGCCTCTGTGAAGGTATCTTCATTCCATAAAACCAATCCCCTGCGATTATTTTATCTCTGATGTCACTAGCAATATCTTTATATTTCGTCATCTTCTCCCCCCTTTTTATAAATTGGATAGGTAAATCTAATCAAAATTGGTTGTACTCATTTTAAATCATATTTTTTAATATAGAAACACATAATTAAAGGAGTGATGATATTAATGAATAAACTTCGAGACACTACTTTTCTATCATATTTATTTACTATCATATTGTGGGGATCTGCATTTCCAATGATAAAGATTGCGTTAAATGGTTTTAGTGCAGAATCATTGTCGGCATTTCGTTTAATTTTAGCAACAATAATTCTCTTGCCGTTCGTAATTATAAAGAAATTGCCTACCCCTGAACTAAGAGATATCCCTGTTATTTTTATTTTAGGATTTTGTGGATTTGTGATATATCACACAGCTTTAAATTTTGGTGAAACTTTGATTAGTGCAGGTATATCTGGAATTCTAGTCTCTACAACACCTATTTTTTCTAGTGCTTTAGCTTATATATTTTTAAAAGAGCATTTTTCAAAATGGAATTGGTTAAGTTCACTCGTCGCATTTATAGGAATATCCATTATTTCAATAAGTAAAGATGATTACACAACTATTAATGTATTAGGTGTTTTTATTATTTTACTTGCATCTTTTAGTGAAAGTTTGTATTTTACTTTCCAGAAAAAATACATAGAAAAATACGGCTTCATCGCTTTCACACTATATACAATAATGGCAAGCTCACCATTTATGCTTATTTTTATTCCTGAAATCATCAACGATATACACGGCGCCACTTTTACATCAATAGTATCGGTACTTTATTTAGCTATATTCCCTACTATAATTCCATACGTTTTGCTTGCTTATATCGTGAAGTCAGTTGGTGTCTCTGATGCAACAATGTCTCTTTATTTAACACCTATCGTTTCTTTATTATTATCTTATCTGTTTTTAGACGAGCTACCAACAACCCTTGCTATTATAGGCGGAATTATCACTCTACTAGGCGTTAGTTTAAGTAACTTCTTTCAAAATACATAATTATTCCAAGTCCCGCACCTCAGAATCCAAAAACATTCGAGTGATAAAATTTTAAAAATCAAAAATATAAAAATGATCTAATTTCGTCAAATTTACCAATATAAATACTAATATTTGCAATTCACAAAGGGTATAGTCTGAGTGTACTCTAATACGAAAGGACTTGGTGGATATGTATTACAGTTATGGAAATTATGAAGCATTTGCGCGCCCTAAAAAACCTGAAAATGTAGAAAACAAATCCGCTTACTTAATCGGATCTGGTCTAGCTTCACTGGCTGCAGCTTGTTTTTTAATAAGGGATGGTCAAATGGAAGGTTCTAAGATTCATATTTTAGAAGAGTTACCCAAAGCGGGCGGTAGTCTTGATGGTGAAAATATGCCTTTAAAAGGCTATGTTGTCCGAGGTGGTCGTGAAATGGAGAACCACTTTGAATGTTTGTGGGATTTATTCAGATCTATCCCTTCACTTGAAATTGATCATGCGTCAGTATTAGATGAGTTCTATTGGCTAAACAAAGAAGACCCTAACTATTCTCGCTGTCGTGTTATTGAGAAACAGGGTCAACGTTTAGTCACAGACGGAGACTTCACTTTGACTAAAACGGCGATTAAAGAAATTTTAGATTTATGCCTAACGAATGAAGAAGATTTAGATGATGTCAAAATAACAGATGTATTTTCCGACGATTTCTTTAATTCAAACTTTTGGATTTACTGGAAAACGATGTTTGCATTTGAACCGTGGCATTCTGCAATGGAAATGCGTCGCTATCTAATGCGATTCGTTCATCATATTGGTGGTCTCGCAGACTTTTCAGCTTTAAAATTCACTAAATATAATCAATATGAATCTTTAGTATTACCTATGGTTGAATATTTAAAATCGCATGGGGTTCAATTTGAATACGATGTAAAAGTAGAAGATATTAAAGTAGATGTTACGACAAGTCAAAAAATTGCCCGAGAAATATTAATTGACCGCAATGGTAATGCAGAATCTATTAAACTGACTATAAACGATCTTGTCTTTGTGACAAACGGTAGTATTACAGAAAGCTCTACGTATGGTGATAATGATACACCAGCGCCACCAACTGACGAATTAGGTGGTAGTTGGACACTATGGAAAAATTTAGCGCGACAAAGTCCTGAATTTGGTAATCCTGATAAGTTTTGCCAAAATATTCCTCAAAAAAGTTGGTTTGTTTCAGCAACATCGACAACAAACAATAAAGATATTATCGATACAATAGAAAGCATTTGTAAACGTGATCCACTTGCAGGTAAAACGGTTACTGGCGGTATTATTACAATCAATGATTCTGCATGGCAAATCAGTTTTACAATCAATCGTCAGCAACAGTTTAAAGACCAACCTAAAAATGAAATATCTACGTGGATTTATGCCTTATATTCAGATGTAAATGGCGATTATATTAAAAAGCCAATCACAGAATGTAGTGGTAATGAAATATGTCAAGAATGGCTATATCACTTAGGTGTACCAACTGATAAAATTGAAGACTTAGCAAAACATGCATCTAATACGATTCCTGTTTATATGCCATATATTACCTCTTATTTCATGACGCGTGCTATCGGCGACAGACCTTTAGTCGTCCCGCATCAATCACAAAATTTAGCATTTATTGGTAACTTTGCAGAAACAGAGCGAGATACTGTATTTACAACAGAATATTCGGTTCGTACTGCCATGGAAGCTGTTTATCAATTACTAAATATAGATCGTGGTATTCCAGAGGTCATCAATAGTACATTTGATCTTCGCGTCTTAATGGATGCCGTATACGAACTGAATGACCATCAAGATTTGCGCGAGATTACTAAAGATTCGAAAATGCAGAAACTCGCATTAGCAGGATTCCTTAAAAAGATAAAAGGTACGTACATTGAGTCATTATTAAAAGAACACAAATTGTTATAACGAGGCACATTAAATCATGTCTATATGGTGATTTCAAATCATGGAGTGGGATAGAAATGATATGTTCACAAACTTTATTTCGTTATCCCACTCACATGATTTTTTTGATGACACATAATTGTATGATTGATTGCATCATTTTGTTAAACAAGTGATTGCAAACCTGCCATTTCACACTGAAAATTTACATAATAAGTGACGATATTTTACAAGTCATATACAAATAACATATATTGTTAAATAATTTTACCTAATCTTAACATTAAATTTACAATTATAAGCGATAATCTAAATATAAAGCTTATTTGAGGTGAAATAATGGAAATGTCGGTTACAGAAGTCATTTTCTCCTTTTTAGGTGGTTTAGGTATTTTCCTTTACGGCTTAAAAATCATGGGAGACGGGCTTCAAGCATCAGCAGGAGACAGGCTACGAGATATTTTAAACAAATTTACATCAAATCCAGTATTAGGTGTTATTGCAGGTATCGTTGTAACTATTTTAATACAAAGTAGTTCAGGTACGACAGTTATCACAATCGGACTGGTAACAGCTGGATTTATGACGTTAAAACAAGCCATTGGAGTGATAATGGGTGCCAATATCGGAACAACGGTAACAGCATTTATTATCGGTATAGATTTAGGCGAATATGCAATGCCAATTTTAGCATTAGGTGCATTTTTAATCTTTTTCTTTAAACGCTCTAAAATCAATAACATTGGCCGCATACTATTCGGTTTCGGTTCTCTATTCTTCGGTCTAGAATTTATGGGTGATGCCGTTAAACCTTTAGCATCATTAGATGGATTTAAGCAATTAATGCTTGATATGTCTACAAATCCAATACTTGCTGTCATTGTCGGCGCAGGGTTAACAGCACTAGTTCAAAGTTCAAGTGCGACGATTGGTATTTTACAAGAATTTTATCAACAAGATTTAATTAGCTTAAACGCAGCAATCCCTGTGTTACTAGGCGATAATATTGGTACAACGATTACAGCTATCTTAGCTAGTTTAGCTGGCTCAATCGCTGCAAAACGTGCGGCGCTTGTACACGTCATCTTTAACTTAATCGGTGTAATTATCTTCACAATTTTCTTGCCAGTTGTGATTCATTTGATTAGTTTGTTACAAGATGTATGGCACTTAAAACCAGCGATGACGATTGCAGTATCACATGGTATCTTCAACATAACAAATACTTTGATTCAATTACCATTTGTAGCAGGTTTAGCATGGATAGTTACAAAGCTTGTCCCAGGTAAAGATATTGCTGATGACTATAAACCTCAGCACTTAAACAAAGATCTTGTTTATCACGCACCTGGTGTTGCATTACAAGAAACTCAAAAAGAATTACAAAATGTTGGTCAGATTGTCTTATCAATGTTTGAAGACATTCGCGAAATTACAAAAGACGATAAAAAATTGATCAAAAAGCTTGAACAAAAGCATCAAGCTGTTGAAACAATCAATGATAGTATTCGAAATTATTTAGTTAGAATTTCTACAAAAGCCATTACGAAGGCAGACGTTGAGCGTTTAGCAGTTATGTTTGATGTCAATCGTTCTATTTTAAAAGTAGCAGAGCTAACAGAAGAGTATGTCGCTCAATTAAAACGCCAACATGATGAAGATATTCGCATTACAGAAGATGCACAACGCGGTATGGATAAATTATTCAACCATGTTGCTGAGTCATTTGATAAAGCCATTGACATGTTAGATGTTTATGACAAAACGAAAAAAGATGAAATTGTAGAACGTAGTAGAGAATCATTTAATATTGAACATAAACTACGCAAAGGTCATATTAAACGCCTTAATCGTGGTGAATGTACAACAAAAGGCGGATTACTATATATCGATATGATTGGTGTTCTTGAACGTATCGGTTATCATTCACGAAATGTTTCTGAAGCACTTGTTGGTCTTAACGATGATGTACCTACAGATGAAGAAATTGCAACAACTGAAATTTAATTTTTAATGTCTTATTTATATTCATATTTTTTTAAAATTAGAACTTAATATGCTTATACAAGGTCAATCCAACATCAATGGATTGGCTTTTTTGTTTAGCAAACTTTATTTTCTTAAATCGGCTATAAACACTGATATAATAATGCTTCATTAGTATGCGGTAAGCATGACGGACACTGTTCTCGGAGTCTGACCCCGAAACGTTTAATATACACTTTTACACGTCGCCTTCATTGAAGCGAATTGCCATAACCTTCACTTTATATATAGTTCTTTCCATATAAATGTCCAAATTTTTAGAACAACGCAATAAATAACCATCCACCTAACTTATCAAAAGTTTAAGTGGATGGTTTTTCATTTTCATTTATATTTATATTAATGTTAATCCAATCATAGATTTATCTATATGCACTGCTCTATACATTTCCTCATTTAATTTGCTTTACTTTCATTTATATCATTATCAAAACACTTGGCGTGTCATCGTTATTATTTCGCATCTTTGACACGTTTATCATCATTAGGAATCGCGAATAAAATTGCGATAAATGCCATGATTCCCATTAATACGTTAACCCAAAGTGCAATCATCGCACCTGTATGAATGCTCGTTGCAGCAACTGCACCGGCATATACTGCACCACTAATTGCGACACCGAATGCACCACCAAGTGATGAAGCCATTTTATAAATACCTGAAGCAACGCCAACTTTATCTAACGGTGCATTTGAAATAGCTGTATCTGTAGAAGGTGTTGCATAAATACCTAAGCCTAGTCCGAAACATAAATATCCTACGACACAACTGATAACATAAAATATGCCTGGTAAGAATACTAATGAAATAAGTGCAATACCAATGATCACAATGAATGTACCTAATAACATTGGTCGCTTAGAACCCATTTTTTGTAATAATTTTTCACCAACTCGAATCATCAATAACACCATGATTAAATAAGTGATTGATAAGTATCCTGCCTGCAATGCTGTATAACCTAAACCTTGTTGCACGAATGTATTCGCTACAATTAATGTACCTGCAACACCGTTTAATAAGAAGTTCGAAATCGTTGCACCTGTATATGGTTTATTTTCAAATAATTTAAAATCAATAAGCGGATTATCTACTTTTTTCTCAACATTTAAGAAAATAAAGAATGCTACAATTACGATTGCAATCAAACCAAAGAACCATAATGATGTATAACCAAGTGCTGCACCTTTAGTAATAACAACGTTTAAACTTAATAACATAACTACTAGAACAATTAGACCTGCAACGTCAAATTTATGTGTATTGGTAACTTCTGATTTCGTTTCAGGCGTCCCTTTGATGAGTAACATTGAAAGTACGGCAACGATAATTGAGAAGATGAAAATCCATCTCCAACCCATAGTTGTCGCAACTGCCCCACCGAAGAGTGAACAGATACCACTTCCACCCCAAGAACCGATAGACCAGTAGCTTAAGGCACGCTGACGTTCAGCACCCTCATAATAAGTTTTCATAATGGCCAATGTGGAAGGCATAATACACGCTGCTGATACGCCTTGTATAATACGGCCTAAAATTAGCAATGCTGGTAAATTTGTAATAATAATTAATGCTGAACCAATAATACTTAATAATAAGCCGATATTTGTCATTTTCACGCGTCCAATTTTATCTGCTAGGCCGCCTGCTCCAACAACAAACATGCCTGAAAATAGTGCGGTTAGACTTACCGCAATACTAATTGTTCCCATGTCTGCACCAAAACTTTGTTGTAAATTTGGCACAACATTTACAAGTGATTGTGCAAACAACCAAAATGTAATAACACCTAATACAATACCTAAGATTAACTTGTTGCCCCCGCGATACGTTTCATTCATGTTAGTTATCTCCTTTAAGGTAATCTAAAACAACTGTCCCTACAGCTTCTGCCGAAATAAGTAATGATTTTTCTGAAATGTTAAATTTAGGATGATGATGTGGGTAAATTTCACCATCTTCCACAGCTGCACCTGTATAAATAAAGGCACTTGGTCGTTCCTTAGCATAGTATGCAAAGTCTTCTGAAGGTGGTTGTGGTTCACATATTTCGACACCAAATTCAAGGTCTGCTTCTTTTAGCGTCTTAGCCACGTACTCAGTAAACTCTGGATCATTATATAATGCAGGATAATCATCGTTATATTCTAATGTGCAAGTTACACCATACAATGCTTCTAATCCTTTTGATAAACGTTTAATTTCTTTTTCAATTGTTGCTTTTGTAGCATCTGTTAATCCACGTACATCACCTTCAATTTCAACAACATCTTTAATGACATTGAATTGACCTTTACCGTCAAATGAACCGATTGTGACAACACCTGTTTCAAATGGACTTAGTCGTCTAGACACAACTGTTTGTAACGCTGTGACGAAGTAGCTACCTGCAACAATGGCATCATTGGCCATATGTGGTGATGAACCATGGCCACCTTTACCTTGAACTTTTAATTTGAAGAATGCGCGTCCTGTTTGAACATAACCAGGTCTGTAATACACTTTTCCTGTTTTCATTGTGCTCATGACGTGTACACCTAATACATGATCAACACCGTCTAATACACCATTTTCAATCATTGCTTTAGCACCACCTGGTGGTACTTCTTCAGCTGGTTGATGTATCACAACGACTTTTCCTGTAAAACTATCTTTCATTTCAGCAAGCGTCTCTGCTAATACAAGCATGTATGCTGTATGTGCATCGTGACCACATGCGTGCATAATACCTTTATTTTGTGATGCAAAAGATAATCCTGTATCTTCAGTAATAGGTAATGCATCAAAGTCTGCACGAATTGCTAATGTTTTACCAGGTTTCCCCGAATCAATCGTTACTTTAATTCCACGTGGTCCGACATTCGTTTCTACTTCTACATCTTTACCTTTGTAAAATTCAGCGATGTATTTCGCCGTTTCATCCTCATGAAAAGATAATTCTGGATGCTGATGTAAATAACGTCTGATCTCAATCATTTTGTCTTCTTTTGATTTTAAAGCTTCAATTAATTGTTGATTCATATCATTCATCTCCTTAGTTACATCATATATGATTGATCATTATTTATATTGCCAACAACAGAGATGTTAACCATTAATTTTTTGCAATTTTAACTTTGAATACAAAAAATCACAAATTATGTATAACATAAATTGTGATTTGTGATCATTTTATGAACTTGGGTAACGTTTTACTTCAATTAAGTGAATTCCATTTGTAATCATTTTAATATTTAATGCCAGCGTATCCGTCACATCTATATCATACACTTCTAATTTTGGAAAACTCATTCGATTAACGTAATCTATAGAATCCTTGTCCATACCATGTATCGTATGATGTTTGCGCCAAAGATTAAATAATGCACCATTTTCTTTATCTAAGGTAAAATGTTTAATCTTATACATACCTTCTTCTAGGGCATTAATGTTCAAATGAATCATTTCCGTTGCACGCATATTCATTTGATTGTCCAACGCTAAGTACGGATTAAAATGCTTTGCATCATATAACAATATTTGAAAATTTGAATCAGTTCCCGTGACAATACATGTATCATCAGAATATAAAAAATTGCTTGTTAATTTATTAAATAGCAATGCCGTGAAATAGACCGGACGTTTTCCATTATATTGATGAAACAGTTCAATAGAATTCATATAATCCCGTTCATTTCTACAATGACTGACGTGCAAATCATAATTCAACCAATACCCGATACCCTCTACTTTAGAACTTAATTTTAATAATTGCTCAATGATGATACCACCTCTAAAATATTCGCCGTTTGTAATAAATGTATCACCCGTCAATGTATTCCAATTGAGTAAAATGAGTGGACGCTTTAGATGATGACGATGCATTAAATCGATAAGGTAATTCGTTTTATTAATAATCATTTGACTTGCGGTTTTAAATTCATCATCATTCATTTTATTAAAATCAACAGCATCATTTGAATTGGCATCAAATACAAAATGGTCGATGTGTGGCTCAAGTCGTTTCAACAATGGTAGCTGTCTTTCCGTAGCTTGATCTAAGTGAATGTACAAGCCACCATTAGGGAATAATGCTTTAAAATAATCAATCATTTCAATCAAAGACGTGTGCAATGTCGTCACATACAAGTTGAACTTCAAATCTTTTCTATGACTGACATGCAGGGCAACGTGATGGATAAAAATTTTAAATGCATCGATATAATCACGTGAGTCATAATGATCCAAATGCATGGTCAAACTAAAGTTATGATCTAATAAAAAGTCTAAACACAAATCGATATCATAAAATATATTCGAAATTTCTGCATCATACGTGAATGGCGCATTGAGCTTTTTCATGATATATGGCATCACATCATATGCTAATACTTCATTGACACAAAAATCATGATGACATGTAAGCAACTGTGATTGATACTGTGTATTGAGCAAATTCCTCAAATAGCCCACTTGAATAATATGATTAAATTGATTTAGTTGGTGATTGGTTGGTTGAAAGGTAATCTCTTTATAGTTCACCATTTCAATATCTTCAATGAAATGATTCATTTCTTCAATGTAGTCATTTAAAAGTAATATCAATTCACGGTCGTGATAATTATGTTGTGCCGATTGTTGATTTTCAGTGATTGCTGGACGATCACCTCGATATTGTTTAGGCGTTTGATGCGTAAAGTGTTTAAATGTTCTCGCAAAGCTCGCTGCACTTGAAAAGCCATTTTGCAATGCAATATCAGTAATCGTTTCATCTGTGTATGT
>OFLO01000228.1_pt1 | contig 17055 bp, 17 predicted proteins | sample 1540831 | NCBI WGS metagenome assembly OFLO01 (sample SAMEA4413049, study PRJEB24355) | metagenome | biome: human; feature: gut; material: faeces | place: United Kingdom | collected 2010 | reverse complement strand
ATAATTTACGTAATCGAATTATTATAACTTCGCGACTATTTGCCTCAACAACAAAAAAAGAGATTAAACAACCTAAAGTTGCTTAATCTCAATATTTGGACTCATCAGTCCGATTTGACGTAGAGCCTAAAAAAAACCATAATGTCTGCTCGACTAAACAAACATTATGGTGTAATGCTTTTATAATGTAGAAATAAAATTATGCTTTAGGCCCTTCAGACTCAGCGGCATAATGAGTAATATCCACTTCTTTATATGCAGCATTATTATCTTCAACTTCATCATGAGAAGAACGATCACTGTTAGCAACAACGAGCATTTTATCGTTTAAAATATCTTGTTTATATCCTTCTAGTTCATTGTCAGTTAAATCATAACGAGATAATACTGCTTCTTCTCCATCTTCACCTGTAAGTAAACGAGACATACGGTCACTAAATGAGCCACTTGTAGCCATTAATGAGATTTGAGAGTTGTGTAAATCATCTAAGTGCAACTTACTTTTACTGATAACAGCTAATTCTGTCTCTAAATAACCTTCAGATTTTTTTTGATTGATGACTTTATATAATTCGTCTTGGTTATTCACTACAGTAATTTTTGCCATGATTATCGCCCCTTTTAAAAATGTTGTCTTACATGGTTATACCCTAGTCTAATTTAATAAAACTATTACACAGATAATTATATAATTTTGTGTTAAAACATTTCAATGATAATTCATCCTTTAATATAACGCTTACACTGAATTTTGATGCTTTTTGAATCGTGAACATCTCTTTAATTATATTGAAAATACAACAAAAATTTGCTATTATCATTAAATAATTTATATGACTCATATAATCTAGAGAATATGGCTTTAGAAGTTTCTACCGTGTCGCCATAAACGACACGACTATGAGTAACAATCCAATACATTAAGAGCAGTTTAAATCGCTAAAGCAACATAAAAGTAAAACGCATTTGGTATAACTGGTAACAAGTGAGGATACACATAAGCCTGTATAAATTGAGTGCAATTGTTTGAGTTTTATCAAATTTAATAAGCGTTTTTAGGACTACGTATGCGTATCTTCTTCTTAATTTGCTTTAAGGCAAAGTATTGCACGTTCACTCATAGATCCTGAAACTATTAATGGTAGTTTGAGGTTTTTTTGTATCTAGGAATCGAATTTGAATTTACTTGAGGAGGTTTTTTGAGTGGAGTCGTTAGGACAAAAAGTCAAAGAAGATGGCGTTGTCATCGATGAGAAAATTTTGAAAGTAGATGGATTTTTAAATCATCAAATTGATGCAAAGTTGATGAATGATGTAGGTAAAACATTTTATGAGTCTTTCAAAGACGCTGGTATTACTAAAATTTTAACTATTGAAGCTTCTGGTATTGCGCCTGCTATTATGGCTTCTTTTCATTTTGATGTTCCTTGTCTATTTGCTAAAAAAGCTAAACCTAGTACTTTGAAAGATGGCTTTTATAGCACGAATATTCATTCATTCACAAAAAATAAGACGAGTACAGTCATTGTATCTGAAGAGTTTTTAGGTCCAGACGATAAAGTACTTATCATTGATGACTTTTTAGCTAATGGCGATGCTTCGCTAGGTCTTAATGACATTGTAAAACAAGCAAATGCGACGACAGTTGGCGTGGGTATTGTGGTTGAAAAAAGTTTCCAAAATGGGCGCCAACGTTTAGAAGATGCAGGCTTATATGTATCTTCACTTTGTAAGGTAGCTTCATTAAAAGGCAATAAGGTAACTCTTTTAGGTGAAGCGTAATGAAAAATTTCATATTAAGTGTGCAACATTTGTTAGCGATGTATGCAGGGGCGATTCTTGTTCCTATTATTGTGGGGACAAGCTTAAAATTTTCAGCTGAAGAAATTGCTTATCTAGTTACTGTTGATATATTTATGTGCGGGGTAGCGACATTTCTTCAAGCGAATAAAGTCACAGGGACTGGATTACCGATTGTACTAGGATGTACGTTTACTGCTGTTGCACCTATGATACTCATCGGTCAAACCAAAGGACTTGATGTTTTATATGGTTCGCTTTTAATATCCGGTATCTTAGTTGTTTTAATTGCGCCTTTTTTCTCTTATTTAGTTAAATTCTTCCCACCTGTTGTAACAGGAAGTGTCGTGACAATTATTGGAATCAATTTAATGCCAGTTGCAATGAATTACTTGGCAGGTGGCGAAGGAGCGAAAAACTATGGCGATACTAAGAATTTAATGTTAGGTGGTATTACACTACTCATTATTCTTATTTTACAAAGATTTACAAAGGGCTTCTTGAAATCAATTGCGATACTTATAGGATTGGCAATAGGTACTGCTTTAGCTGGTATATTTGGAATGGTTGATATCAAACAAGTGGGCGATGCACATTGGTTTGGATTCCCTGTTCCATTCAGATTTTCTGGTTTTGGCTTTGATGTAAGCTCGATACTTGTATTTTTCATTGTTGCAGTTGTAAGTTTAATTGAATCTACTGGTGTCTATCATGCACTGAGTGAAATTACTGGTAGAAAATTAGAAAGAAAAGATTTTCGAAAAGGGTATACTGCGGAAGGTCTAGCAATCATTTTAGGTTCAATATTTAATGCGTTTCCTTACACTGCATATTCCCAAAATGTAGGTCTTGTTTCTTTATCAGGAGCTAAAAAGAACAATGTGATATATGGAATGGTTATTCTTTTACTAATTTGTGGTTGTATACCTAAATTAGGTGCTTTAGCTAATATTATTCCATTGCCGGTTTTAGGTGGGGCAATGATAGCAATGTTTGGAATGGTTATGGCATACGGTGTTAGTATTTTGGGTAACATTAATTTCCAAAATCAAAATAATTTATTAATTATTGCAATTTCAGTAGGGTTAGGTGCTGGTATTAGTGCAGTACCTCAAGCATTTAAAGGATTAGGAGAACAATTTGCTTGGTTAACTCAAAATGGTATAGTGCTTGGCGCAATTTCTGCAATCATCTTAAATTTCTTTTTTAATGGTATAAAGTATAAACAAACCGAAGAAAATGTGAAATAATGTAACTAAGTATAAATAAAATTGGAGGCTGTTTTTAATGTGGGAAAATAAATTTGCTAAAGAATCTTTAACATTTGACGACGTGTTACTCATTCCAGCTGCATCAGATGTTTTACCAAGCGATGTTGACTTAAGTGTCAAATTATCAGATAAGATCAAATTAAACATTCCTGTTATCTCAGCAGGTATGGATACAGTAACTGAATCAAAAATGGCGATTGCTATGGCTCGTCAAGGCGGTTTAGGTGTTATCCATAAGAATATGGGCGTCGAAGAGCAAGCTGATGAGGTACAAAAGGTTAAACGTTCAGAAAATGGTGTTATTTCTAACCCGTTCTTCTTAACACCGGACGAAAGTGTGTATGAGGCTGAAGCATTAATGGGCAAATACCGTATCTCTGGTGTACCTATTGTCGATAATCAAGAGGATCGCAAGTTGATTGGGATTTTAACAAATCGTGATTTACGTTTTATTGAAGATTTTTCAATTAAAATATCAGATGTAATGACGAAAGATGATTTAATAACAGCTCCAGTTGGTACGACTTTAGATGAAGCCGAAGCTATTCTTCAAAAACATAAGATTGAGAAACTTCCATTAGTAGAAAATGGTCGTTTAGAAGGATTAATCACGATTAAAGATATTGAAAAAGTACTTGAATTCCCATATGCAGCTAAAGATGAACATGGTAGATTGTTAGCTGCAGCAGCAATCGGTACGTCTAAAGATACTGAAATTCGTGCACAAAAATTAGTTGAAGCTGGCGTAGATGCGTTAATTATTGATACGGCTCATGGTCATTCTAAAGGCGTTATTAATCAAGTTAAACACATTAAGGAAACATATCCTGAAATTACTGTTGTCGCAGGTAACGTAGCGACTGCAGAGGCAACACGTGCTTTATTTGAAGCTGGTGCCGATGTAGTTAAAGTAGGTATTGGTCCAGGGTCAATTTGTACGACACGTGTTGTTGCAGGTGTAGGTGTGCCTCAAATTACAGCAGTTTATGATTGTGCTACAGAAGCCCGTAAGCATGGTAAGGCTATTATTGCTGATGGTGGTATTAAGTTCTCAGGTGATATTATCAAAGCATTAGCTGCTGGTGGTCATGCGGTTATGTTAGGTAGTTTGTTAGCTGGTACAGAAGAAAGTCCTGGTGCAACTGAGGTATTCCAGGGTAGACAATATAAAGTTTATCGCGGTATGGGATCTTTAGGTGCTATGGAAAAAGGTTCAAATGATCGTTACTTCCAAGAAGATAAGACGCCAAGAAAATTTGTTCCTGAAGGTATTGAAGGTCGCACAGCTTATAAAGGACCATTACAAGATACAATCTATCAACTTATGGGTGGCGTTAGAGCTGGTATGGGTTATACTGGTTCAGAAAACCTAAAAAAATTACGTGAAGAAGCACAATTTACACGCATGGGACCAGCTGGCTTAGCTGAAAGTCATCCTCACAATGTTCAAATTACGAAAGAATCACCAAACTATTCTTTCTAGTGTTAAACTTTGGGTGATGAATTAATCATTTGTAGGAACGCGCTTAATTCTTAAAACAACAATGCTTAATGATACGTTACAATACTTAAAGCTATCATTTAGGGCATTGATAGGCGCGTTTCTCTTACTTTTACATAAAATCAAACAATAAAGGAGATTCATGACTATGGAAATGGCGAAAGAGCAAGAGCTGATTCTTGTTTTAGACTTTGGTAGCCAATATAACCAGTTAATTACGCGTCGTATCCGTGAGATGGGCGTTTATAGTGAATTACATGATCACGAAATTTCTATTGAAGAAATTAAACGAATGAATCCTAAAGGTATCATTCTTTCAGGTGGTCCAAATTCAGTGTATGAAGAGGGGTCATTTACCATCGACCCTGAAATTTACAATTTAGGTATTCCAGTTTTAGGTATTTGTTATGGTATGCAATTAACGACTAAGCTTTTAGGTGGTAAAGTTGAGCGTGCCAATGAGCGTGAATATGGCAAAGCTACAATTAACGCTAAATCAGATGAACTTTTCTTTGGCTTACCTTCTGAACAAACAGTATGGATGAGTCATTCTGATAAAGTAATTGAAATTCCTGAAGGATTTGAAGTGATTGCAGATAGTCCAAGTACTAATTATGCAGCTATTGAAGATAAAAAACGTCGCATTTACGGTGTACAATTCCATCCAGAAGTACGTCACACTGAATATGGGAACGACTTACTAAGAAACTTCGTCCGTCGTGTTTGTAATTGTACAGGTGAATGGACGATGGAGAATTTCATTGAAATTGAAATTGAGAAAATCCGTCAACAAGTAGGTAATCGTAAAGTATTGTGTGCAATGAGTGGTGGAGTAGATTCATCCGTAGTTGCTGTACTTTTACATAAGGCAATCGGCGACCAATTAACATGTATTTTTGTGGACCATGGTCTATTACGTAAAGGTGAAGGTGACATGGTCATGGAGCAATTCGGTGAAGGTTTTGATATGAATATTATTCGTGTTAATGCTCAAGAACGCTTCATGAGTAAACTAAAAGGTGTTTCTGATCCAGAACGTAAACGTAAAATCATTGGTAATGAGTTTGTATATGTCTTTGATGACGAAGCTGCGAAATTAACAGATGTAGATTTCTTAGCTCAAGGTACGTTATATACGGATGTGATTGAATCAGGTACTAAGACAGCTCAAACAATTAAATCTCACCACAATGTAGGTGGATTACCTGAAGACATGGAATTTGAACTTATTGAACCGATCAATACATTATTCAAAGATGAAGTGCGTGCATTAGGAATAGAATTAGGTATACCTGAACACTTAGTTTGGAGACAACCATTCCCAGGACCTGGATTAGGTATCCGTGTACTTGGAGAAATTACTGAAGATAAGCTTGAAATTGTTCGTGAATCAGATGCGATTTTACGTGAAGTGATTCGTGAGGAAGGTCTTGAAAGAGACATCTGGCAATACTTTACAGTACTTCCAGGTATTCAATCGGTCGGTGTCATGGGAGACTACCGTACGTATGATCATACTGTAGGTATTCGTGCGGTAACATCCATCGATGGTATGACTAGTGACTTTGCTAGAATTGATTGGGAAGTCTTACAAAAGATTTCAAGTCGAATTGTCAACGAGGTGGATCACGTTAATCGCGTTGTCTATGACATTACCTCTAAGCCACCAAGTACAATTGAGTGGGAATAGAATATAATATATTTAAGGCTAGAAATACCGTCGCTATAGGGTTTCTAGCCTTTTTGTTTTTATCCTGAATACGTTTTGAATACGTTAACGTTAAAAATTGATATAATTTGCGAATTTTTCAGCTACTTGATCACGTTGTTTTTCAGTAACATGTGCGTATATATCCATAGTTGTTTTAATATCTCCATGACCTAATCTGTCTTGAACTTCTTGAATAGTTAGACCAGCCTCAAAAAGTAAAGAACAATGTACATGTCTAAAACCGTGTAGTTTAATTTGTTTAAAATTATGTTTCTTGCAGACACTAGCTAATACTTTATTAATAAATTCTTATCTAAGGAGGAATAACAATGCCACCACACATTCAACAAATGCTATTTGATTTCGCATTAGAACGTGGGTACATCGACATAATTATAGAGGAGGAAGCAAAACGTAATGAACAATCTAATACTAACCAATTTGATACAACAGTACAGGAAAATAAGTAATTGAGATGAATATTTATTCGACAATTTCAACAGCCTTAAAACGACTTTTTCGACTCCCAAAAAAAGAAGTAAATGCTTTTTAAAATGTATTTAGAGCTTTTTTAAGCACGTTTAAGTAGATAGGTATAAATAAATTACAAGATTTAGTAGCCACTACAACGCTCTATATAGCAATTGATAGATTATAAAAAACTTGAAAAAACCTAATATAAAATCCTAATATGATAGGTTTTATGTTTATGGATTATATTTCAATAAAAACTTAATTGGATAGGTAATTATTATTGAGGTTAAGAAAAGAGACTATAAACTATCTAGAAAGTGAACTAAGAAATTATAAGTACATGTATAGGGATATTGAACGGTTGAATAATAAAATAATTTATCCAGCTCAATTTAAAGAAAAAGCGACTTTGAAAAATAAACAATTAAAGCAATTAAATAAGATGAAAGAGGCAATAGAAAGCGTTTATAAGACATGCAGCTTTGATGACAGACAATTTATGGAAAAGTATTACTTCAATAACTCAGATAAGCTAACTGTTTCAGGAGTAGCATTTAAGACTAACATAAGTAAATCAACAGCATATAACCTAAGAAAAAATATTCTTATTAGCTTATCTGATGAATTAGGTATATTACATTAAGAACTTTAAAAAACTTGAAATTTAGAGGTGTATTACTTTGCTAACGATTGAAAGGCACGATATTAAGAAGCTAGAGGACTATATAGAACGCATAGAGCAATATCGCAAAGAAATGAAGTTTACACGCTTTGAATTACTAAATGATGAAGCGGGTAACGTAGGTTTAAAATATAAATATGAAAGATTATGTAATATAGTTAATGGTGTGGATCAATTAATAGATGAAGTAGACAATATAACTAAAGAGATTATTCGTCTGAGATACTGGGAGTGCCCTATAGGTTGTTATGAGTGGCAAGATATAGCTAATCATTTCTATATAAGTAAAACAAGTGTATTAAGAAAACGAGACTGTATAATTAGACGATTAGCTATGCTTATAGGCTATGTATAGCGTTTATATAGGTATTTTGTGTATTTAGTATTAAATAAGATTTTAATTTGTTAGTATCTAAAGTAAAGGTTTGTTTTTCTGATTTTTAAATTTAGCTCATATTTTCGTTTTAAAAGCCATTAAATCGTTTTGGGTATAAATATATATATGATACCCCTAAATACTCTAAAAAAGTACCTTAAAATTGCAAATAAAGGTATTTTAAATTTTAAAAACTCTTGTGATAAAGTTTGCTAAAAAAGGAGGTTATATTTTTTATGTGGTTACGTTTTTCAGTTCAATTACTTTTGTCTATTTTGATGTTTGTTTTTATATATCAACAAATAAATCAAAGTCATTTAGATTTTTGGTTTATTATCTATTTCTTATTTTTTATGGCTGTTGTTTTGTTTTGGAAACCTTCAGAAAAGAAAAAATAGACGATGCATTTATGCTGAGAAAATTTATTGAAGTTGAGAAAAACCCTTAACTAAACTTGCAGACGAATGTCGCCATAGTGTGAGCTATTAAGCCGACCATTTGACAAGTTTTTGTACTGATAATCTATCTTGCTTGTACCGGGGCGGCTAATTATACTTGTAGATAAGAAAAGGTGATTACATGACAATGTTTATAATGATATTTCTTTTTACCTATTCTATTATAATTACGTTGATGTATTTTAATAAAAAAAAGTAATAATTTTTTAAATGTAAAGGGCTCTAATTTACTCAAAATCCTTTATATTTTTGGAATGATCGAAACAAGTTCCTATTTGTCTTGATACTATATAGAAATAATACAGAGATTAAAAATAAATGTAAGTATAATGTATAAACCTTTTATAAACACAAAAGTAGACGATTATCATTTACAATTATAGTTTTCTTAAAGATAATGAATGTGTATCTACTGAAATGTACTACTCAAAATTGAGCGTCCTTTAAAAAGACTGTATCCGTTGTATGTAGTCTTTTTAGTTTAAAACCTGTCAAAACCGTCTATTTTTATAGATATATAATGACTTACAACCGTACCTAAACTCTATTTATAAGCAGTGCTATATAGGTATGTTAGTTGATATTATAATAAAGGGTGCCCTCAAATTAGGGGTACCTTTTTGTGTATAACCGAGCCTAATGTGGCTTCGTTAAGTGTGTCCTTAAGTGGATGTATTAGTCACTTAGCTTAATATCCTCAAATTTGGGTATGTTGGTTTATACTCAGCCCAAATGTGGGTTCAGTAATAGAATTGAATAGCTATATATTTAATCGGCTCAAATGTGAGCTTATTAATCAATAAAAAGCTGACGCACTAAGTTAGTGCATTAGAAAACGAAAATATTCGTTCACTAAGTTAGAAAAGTCATTTGTGGCTTCTCTGCGTAGTCGAAATGGCTACGCAGCACACGTTTATGATGTGCGATTTCATGGCGCAAATGTGCGCAGTGAATCTCACAATCCAAATTTGAGCAATGAAACTATTAAAATACAAATAATAAAATGATATGTTAATGTGAAGTTAAAAAGGAGTACTGGTGATGGCAAAAGCTCTAATGCTAATCATAACTATTGTTTGTATGGCTTATATTGTGTATAACTTCTTTAAAGATAAACCAGTCATTAATATTTTCTTTGTTGGGATAATACAATCATCTTTATTATTTCTAATCCGCTTCTTTTGGATAAAGGAATCTTTTAGCAAATCACTTTTATCGTCTTTTGATTTATTTATGATTATAGTTGTAGTTATTTATTTGATATATAAATTAAGTAAGAGAAGAGAAGAAAAAGGGGATAAATAGTTACTGATAGCTGCGTAGTCGAAAAGGCTACGTAGCTTATATAATGTTGCATGAACAATTCGTTCAGTCAGATAGCAAAGGGAGTAGGGAAACATGACACCCTTTGTTAGTTGATCTAAGTAAGGAGGGAACGAAACGTTATCCCCATATTCATGAGGTCGTGAAACGTTACCCCATATGTCGCAACATGCGACGTTAGGGAAGCGGATGACAGCAAACGTTTCGATACATAGGCGCATTCCCAATTTAGATATGTGTTATTACACGGGTGTAGTCCTAATTTAGGATTGCAGCATTTATCAGCTTGTTGATTTAGCAATATGGGTAAAGGTTTTATGTTTTGTTGATACCTTAAATAAATAGACAGATTACTAAATTGGAGTTTTTTAAATGAGCTCTTTAATGTTTAAAAAAAGAATTAAGTGGTATAATTAACTAATAATAACCTTTATATATTTAGCCAATGGCATTGGCTCGAGGTAGTTGCTAGCACTCATTCTGACCTTTTAGCATCTATAATTTTAATTATATTCTTGTTAGGAGTGGTAAAGATGAGCGATAGTGAAACTTTCAGACAAATATGCACGCCAATTTTACAAAACAGTATTAGTGATTGTTTTGAGTGCATAGCCTCTGCCTTTAGCTAAGAGTATAAGGGATTACAAACGCATGTGGATAATTTAAAAGCGTCAGTTACAAAATTAATTTAATAGGCTATTATTGGTAGTAAAGAATAATAAAAATTTAAAGGAGTATATTATGTCTAAACAATTTAAAATATCATTAGCTATTTTTGTTACATTTTTCACCATTTTTCTTATAACTACTTTAATAACAAATAATCCTTTATTCATTGGTATAGCTTCATTTATTTTGCTTATGCAATTAGTTATTTCGTATAATCGCTTTGAAAAAGCAAAACACTCGTAATTTAACACGTGAACAAAAATGATTAACATTAGTTGGTTTTTTATTTGAAAGAGTTATATACAAATGTTTATTTTGGAATAAGCGACTATTTATTAAAAAAGATAAAAAGCTTACTTTTCGTTTACATTAAAAGAATAGTCAGTTTATCGTTTTGGAAAAGTGTTATTTAAACAACACTTTGTGTCGATAATTTCTATATAGACTTAACAAATTTGTATAAATGCATAGTAAAAAGTACAAAAATGTTTTATATTATATATAAGCGTTGCATATACGCAACATATCTTGGCGAATACACAGAAAGTTATATGCTGTTTTTGTGTATGATATACAGTAAACATATACACAGTAACAGCGTTTAGTCGCTGTTATTTTTGTGTATAAACGAATTGAGGCGGATATTATGTGGAATTTAGTTAATCATATATTAGCGGTAGCAGATAATAAAAGTATGAATATTACTAATTTACAGTTACAAAAAATATTATATTTCTCATTTGAAAAATTAGTAAGAGATAATGTAATGCAACAAAATAAATTAAAAGAAATGTATGAAGAAGCGGGACCATTTTTAGTATGGAGATATGGACCTGTAAATGAAGAGATATATAATAAATTCTGTAAATATGGAAGCACGCCTATTCTAGAAAGAGGCGAAATGAATACACAATTTAATAATCTTGATGAAAATATCGTTAAGATGTTAAAACAAAATCCATTTGATTTAGTGGAACAGAGTCATCAATCTTCAATATGGAGAGCTAATGAAGATAATATTAAATATGGGAGAAGTAATATAAGTTATCAATTTGAAGAAATAATTAATGAGGCAGTACAGTGAAGAAAGAGGAATTCAAAAGTCATTATTTAGATCCGCATAGTCAAGAATTTAATAAAGAATTAAATGAAATAATTCAAATTTTTTGTAACACTGATATAGATGAACTCAATCAAAATAGGCTTAAATATATAGATAGATTAATTGAAAAAAGCAACGGACTAGAGCCTTCAATGTTAAATTATTCCTCTATCACAGCGATGACTTATAATTTTGATGATGAAAATGATCAATTAAATGAAATAGGTCAATTTTTGAGAATAGCTTTAAATGAGCATTTCGAAGTTAAATTTAAAAATAAAGATATCAATGAAGATGGATGTTTGGCAAATCAGTATAAAGTAATAAAAAAGTCTATAGAACACTTAGATTTAGCTATAAATCAAAAACAATCTCTATACAATGAGCAAGATGAAGAGTTAAGCAAAGTAAAAAGAACAATTGTTGACATTAATAAGGACATAAAAGGGTCTCGAGATAGGCTTGAAGAGATTAATAAAAATAAAAATCAAATATATACAGAATTCGTAGCAATATTAGGGATATTTGCTTCTATTATTTTTGGTGTGTTTGGTGGTTTTCAAGAAATACAATTGATTGGAAAAAATTTAAACACCACACCAATACCTAAATTACTTATTTTTTCATCTTTAGTTATGTTGGGAATAACCTTAATTATTTTCTTATGCTTCAATGCTATTAGTAAGCTTACTAATTTGCCTATGAGAAATTGTAATTGTGAAGTAGGTAAATGTAATTGTAGTTTTAAAGACAAGCATCCCACAATTTTTTATTCATCTAGCCTATTTATTTATATTTTATTTGTTGGTTTTGCATTAAGACTTTATAAATATCATGATTTTACTATTCAAAAAATGTTTGAGGGTTGGAATGGAAAAAATTCACTACCATTATTACTTCTTATAATACCTTTAGTTTTATGGGCAATATGGGTGTTTTGTTTTGAAAAAGGTAAAACTGAGAAAAAAGAAAATAAATAATTAATACTTAGCATACGGACAAGTTAAATATATTGGTTAAACGTCACTTTCGAGTGGCGTTTTTTATTTGAATACGTTTTGAATACGTTATTTAAAAATTAATAGCAATCTATAAAAAAAGAAGTACCGATAAAACTCTAATATAACAACGTATATAAATAGTCGAAAACACGTGCAAAAAATACATATCATCGAGTGGGAATAACAAAATAATCATTTTAAAAGCTCGAAACACTAAAACAAAAGTGTTTCGAGCTTTTTTATGTGATATGGGTTTATAATTGCATATTTTAGTTTCGTTTTGAACATTTTAATAAGAGAATCAACTTTATTAAGAAATCGATTGGATAATGTTTTGTACAAGCGCATTAAAAAAAATCAAATGTATATAATAGAGATTGATTAATCATCGAACTAAATGACTCGCTTGCTACAATTTTTACTATTTAACTTTATTTAATTTAATAAATATTTTCTATTTTTCAAAAAATTCTCCTCAAAGGTATATTTTTTTGGTACTATGTATTTTATAGTTGTTTTCTAAAAAATCTGAAAATTTTAAAGAAATGGGGGAATGTTTGATATGGATTTACTTATAGGTACTTTATTTTTAATTTTAGTTTTAATTATTTTTACTCTATTTACATACAAGGCACCTAGTGGGATGAAAGCGATGGGTGCTTTAGCGAATGCGGCAATTGCTTCGTTTTTAGTTGAAGCTTTCAATAAATATGTGGGTGGACAAGTATTTGGTATTAAATTCTTAGAAGAATTAGGAGATGCTGCTGGAGGTTTAGGAGGTGTGGCTGCAGCTGGATTAACCGCATTAGCGATTGGCGTATCCCCAGTTTATGCACTTGTTATTGGGGCAGCTTGTGGAGGTATGGATTTATTACCAGGATTTTTCGCTGGGTATATTGTAGGTTATATGATGAAGTATACAGAAAAATATGTGCCAGACGGTATTGATTTAATTGGTTCAATTGTTATACTTGCCCCCATTGCTCGATTAATTGCTACTGGATTGACGCCAGTGGTTAATAATACGTTAATTAAAATTGGGGATATTATACAAAGTAGTACTGACACTAACCCGTTGATTATGGGAATTGTATTGGGAGGTATTATTACAGTAGTAGGTACTGCTCCATTAAGTTCAATGGCTCTCACTGCATTGCTTGGTTTAACGGGTGTGCCTATGGCCATAGGTGCCATGGCCGCATTTAGTTCCGCGTTTATGAATAGTGCATTGTTCCATCGTTTGAAATTGGGAGACCGTAAAGCAACCATTTCAGTCGGAATTGAACCGCTTTCTCAAGCTGATATTGTTTCCGCTAATCCTATTCCTATTTATGTCACTAATTTCTTTGGTGGGGCAATTGCCGGTATTATAATTGCTTGGTCAGGTATGATTAATAATGCAACTGGCACTGCTACACCTATTGCAGGTTTTTTAGTGATGTTTGGTTTTAATAGTTTAACGAAAGTGATTATCTATGGTGTGATTATGGCGATTATAGGAACTATTGCCGGTATTGTAGGGTCTATTGTTTTCAAAAAGTATCCCATTATTACTAAAAAGCAAATGTTAGAACGGGAAACAACGACATAACTGAGTATACAATGATGAGCGCTACGCCTAGATGATTTGAAAATTGATCAAAGTCATAGATGATTTCATGATATTTGAATATATAGCAGGGCAAGGATTATTTACATTCAAATTTAGAAAAAATATTTTTGTTAATATATGTACAAACAATTCATGAAACTTTGTAGAAATGAGAAAATAAAAATAATATCACACCATTTATTTGACACTTGAGTATGAAAAATATACAGTTAGGCAAATTTAGTATGTTGAAGCATAAACGTTTTATAATAAAAGTGTTAAAAAAGTATTGAGAGGAGATGTAGATTATGAACGAGTCAATTCAATTCGTAATACAATTTCTCAACTTTTTAAATAGTGTGCTAGTCAACGGTGAACCTAAAATATAGAAAAGTAGCCACTCCATTGAGGAGTGGTTTTATTGTATTAATTTGCAATAATCCCGAAAATGATTAGTTTAAATTGATGAAAGTGTGTCTAAATGTGTTAATAAATAAAAAAGGAGGAAATTATGAAGAATGTAAGCCCGTTTATTTACGTTAAGGACGTAGATAAATCTTTATGTTATTACAAAGATGTATTTAATGCTCAAACAGAAATACTTATGGGTAAAGATGGTCGAACTTATCATGCCCAACTTATTATTGGTGATGAAACGTTCGTTCATTTCTCCGATACGTTTCATAAGCATCCCGTTTCTAAAAATCCTCATCTTATTATTGAATGTGATTCATTAGAAGAGTTGGAGCGTGTCTATAAAAGGTTAATTGATGATGGTGGTCATGCTAAAGTGAAACTCAATAAAACTTTTTTTAATGCCTATCATGCAGAGGTAAAAGACCATCTCAATGGTATCATTTGGGTATTTAATTACTTTTTAGATGAACATATATAATTGTAATATTTTAATCTTAGTTAGTTGGAAATTTATAATGATTCCAACTAGCTTTTTTTATTTAATAACGTTTATTCGATTTTTAAAAAATTGAGTATTGATAAAAGAAGGAACTTTCTATAGAATGTAAAACGTAATAATTACTATTTACAAAAGAGAGGGTTCTTGAAATGGCGAAAATACCTGTAACTGTATTAAGTGGATATTTAGGGTCGGGCAAAACGACATTACTTAATCATATCTTAAAAAATAGAGAAGGGCGTCGCATTGCTGTTATAGTCAATGATATGAGTGAAGTTAATATTGATAAGGATTTAGTAGCACAAGGTGGCGGCTTATCTAGAACAGATGAGAAATTAGTAGAACTTTCTAATGGATGTATATGTTGTACTTTAAGAGACGATTTGTTACGAGAAGTCGAGCGCTTAATTCACAAAGGGGGTATCGACCAAATTGTAATTGAATCAACTGGAATATCTGAGCCTGTGCCGGTAGCTCAAACGTTCTCATACATAGATGAAGAATTAGGTATTGATTTAACCTCTATATGTCGATTAGATACAATGGTGACGGTTGTAGATGCGAATCGCTTTGTTAACGATATTCGTAGTGAAGATTTATTGGCAGACCGTGATGAAAGTGTTGATGATGAAGATGAGCGTACTATTGCTGACTTACTCATTGATCAAGTAGAATTTTGTGATGTGATGATTATCAATAAAATCGATTTGATTAGCGACGAAGCTTTAGAAAAATTAGAAAATGTATTACGTGCATTGCAACCCGAAGCTAAAATTATTAAAACAGTAAATGCTAAAGTGGAATTATCAGATGTACTTAATACGCAATTATTTGATTTTGAGAAGGCAAGTGAATCAGCTGGATGGATCAAAGAATTAACAGCTGGAGGACATGCGACACATACGCCGGAAACAGAAGAGTATGGGATTACATCATTTGCTTATACTAGACGATTACCATTTCATGCAAAAAGATTTCATCAATGGCTAGAACAAATGCCAGAAAATATTGTAAGAACAAAAGGGATTGTATGGCTAGCGCAGTATAATGATGTAGCATGTTTGTTATCACAGGCTGGTTCATCTTGTAATATTCACCCCGTTACATACTGGGTGGCAACAATGAGTGAGCGCCAGCAGGAAGCTATTTTGGAAGCACGTCAAGATGTAGCAGAAGATTGGGATATCGAATATGGAGATCGTCAAACGCAATTTGTAATTATTGGTACGGATTTAGATCAAGAAAAAATTTCCCGGGAATTAGATGCATGTTTAATTCGTAGTGATGAGATTGATGAAGATTGGCGATTGCTAGATAGTCCGTATCAGTGGACGTATGATCAAAGAATGTAGTTGATTGATTCATCATTTTAAATGAAAATGTAATACGAATGAATATACTGTGCTGTTTCACGTGAAAAATTAAGTGGACAAGTGCCTTTGAATTCAGAGACGCTTGCCCGCTTAAATATTGAAACCTAAAATATTAATATCGACATATTTTCAAAATCAGTTATTAGTTGCAAAAAATTTCTACGGGCGAAGATGTGATATGACTCGTGCCTAACTATTTTGCAGTTGAAAACAACATTTAAACGATTGCAAATGGTGTGGTAAAGATAAGTAAGGCAAAAAAGTTAATAAAAAATAGGATGATGTTTAACGTCTTATTACCTTTAAACATTGCTATGATATTAATAATAATTGAGATAACAAAGATAATTGCTCCTGGGAAATACCAAAAGTTAAAGTCAGTGTTGTTATAGATGTTCGTAAACATGGTTGTAAAACATATAAAAATACTAATGAGCGTGACAATAATTGATAATAAGCTGGAAATTGAACCCTTCTTCATTTTGTCCATCCTTTCGATGTCGTTATTTACCAAATGAATCAATAGTCATCGTTGTTTTAATAAACGTGATGCCGTGTTTACCATTATAAGTAAAAATATATTCATTACAATAGTTTATTTTGAAAAGTTATCCAATAATGAAGAGAAGTAAATGTTGGGTGGTTAAAGGAGTTTAAGCGAGCTGAAAATAAATAGACATAAAAAAGGCTCTATAATAAATTGGACTGATGACTAAAAATCATCAGTCCAATTTTTATGTTTGAATACAAAAATGGCGCAATTACCTCTATAATTATTAGTTACCACACAAAATAAAAAAGAAAGGT
>OFLO01000211.1_pt1 | contig 19609 bp, 8 predicted proteins | sample 1540831 | NCBI WGS metagenome assembly OFLO01 (sample SAMEA4413049, study PRJEB24355) | metagenome | biome: human; feature: gut; material: faeces | place: United Kingdom | collected 2010 | reverse complement strand
ATGAATTTGAATATGCAGGTGTGACGAAAGAAGCATGTATAGAAGCACCAGGTTATCGAGTCAAAGAATCGCCAGTACATTTTGAATGTGAGTACGTTCAAACGATTCGTATTCCGACAGGAGACCCTGTATCAACAGTTGATATTGTTATAGGAAGAGTTGCTCAGGTTCATATTGACGATAAGGTCATTCTTGATAATGGCAAATTAGACATTAAGTCGATTAAACCTATTGCTAGGTTAGGGTATTATGATTACACGGTTGTGAATGAAATATTTGAAATGAAAGCACCATCAGCTTCTAAAGAAGAGCTTGCAGGTTTAGAAGGAAGAAATTTTGATAATCAATCAGATAACAAGAAATAATGAATTCAATCATTTTCAATACATCGAAACTACACGTTGAAATTAGTTTCGATGTATTTTTATATTTCAAAATCAGGAAGCGATATGTCGCTATATTTATAATTTTAAAGAAGAATTTTTTAGAAATTCAGATATATAACACTAGGTTTATTGAAAATGTATTGATATTACTTTAATATTAAAGATGTATTATAAATATAATATTTATCTTTTAGTTGTAAATTGACTATTAATGAATAAAAGGTGGATGATAAATACATTTTAATAAAATGAAGTTTTTACCAAATAAATAAAAGATGTCCAAGATGATAAGCACTGATTTCAAAATTATATAAACATAATAAGACATGTTATTCAGAATATAGTTAAAAAATTATACTAAATCCCACACAATAAAGAAAGCGATTTCATAAAAGGATATACTTTTGAGAAAAAATGGATTTTGACAAATTAAGTATTTTTTATTTGAAAAAAGAGTTGTATTAAATTGAATAGTGGCATATATTATAATCTAATGAATGTAAAGATAATACAAGGAGTTATTACATGAGCAAAAGACAGAAAGAATTTCATGACAGCTTAGCAAACGAAAAAACAAGAGTAAGACTTTATAAATCTGGAAAAAATTGGGTGAAATCCGGTATTAAAGAAATAGAAATGTTCAAAATAATGGGACTACCATTTATTAGTCATAGTATAGTGAGTCAAGATAATCAAAGCATTAGTAAAAAAATGACTGGATACGGACTGAAAACGACGGCAGTGATCGGCGGGGCATTTACAATAAACATGTTGCATGACCAGCAAGCTTTTGCAGCTTCTGATGCACCATTAACATCTGAATTAAATACACAAAGTGAAACAGTAGGTAATCAAAACTCAACGACAATCGAAGCATCAACATCAACAGCAGATTCCACAAGTGTAACGAAAAATAGTAGTTCGGTACAAACATCAAATAGTGACACAGTCTCAAGTGAAAAGTCTGAAAATGTCACTTCGACAACTAATAGTACAAGCAATCAACAAGAAAAATTGACATCTACATCAGAATCAACATCCTCAAAGAATACTACATCAAGTTCTGATACTAAATCTGTAGCTTCAACTTCAAGTACAGAACAACAAACTAATACATCAACAAATCAAAGCACTGCATCAAATACTACTTCACAAAGCACAGCGCCAGCTTCAACCCATTTAAAACAAACTAGCACAACGTCAACCAGCACAGCACCTGTCAAACTTCGAACTTTCAGTCGATTAGCTATGTCAACCTTTGCATCAGCTGCGACGACAACCGCATTAACTGCTAATACAATTACAGTTAATAAAGATAACTTAAAACAATATATGACAACTTCAGGTAATGCCACTTATGACCAAAGTACAGGGGTCGTAACGTTAACGCAGGATGCATATAGCCAAAAAGGTGCTATTACATTAGGAACACGTATTGACTCTAATAAGAGTTTTCATTTTTCTGGAAAAGTAAATTTAGGTAATAAATACGAAGGTAATGGAAATGGTGGAGATGGTATCGGCTTTGCCTTTTCGCCAGGTGTATTAGGTGAAACAGGGTTAAACGGTGCCGCAGTAGGTATTGGTGGCCTAAGTAACGCATTTGGCTTCAAATTGGATACGTATCACAATACATCTAAACCAAATTCAGCTGCAAAGGCGAATGCTGACCCATCTAGTGTTGCTGGTGGAGGTGCGTTTGGTGCCTTTGTTACAACAGATAGTACTGGCGTTGTGACAACGTACACATCAAGTTCAACAGCTGATAATGCTGCGAAGTTAAAAGTTCAACCTACAAACAACACCTTCCAAAATTTTGATATTACTTATAATGGTGATACAAAGGTTATGACTGTAACGTATGCAGGTCAAACATGGACACGTAATATTTCGGATTGGATTACGAAAAGTGGTACGACCAACTTTTCATTATCAATGACAGCCTCAACAGGTGGCGCGACAAATTTACAACAAGTACAATTTGGAACATTTGAATATACAGAGTCTGCTGTTACACAAGTGAGATACGTTGATGTAACAACAGGTAAAGATATTATTCCACCAAAAACATATTCAGGAAATGTTGATCAAGTCGTGACAATCGATAATCAACAATCTGCATTGACTGCTAAAGGATATAACTACACATCTGTCGATAGTTCATATGCATCAACTTATAATGATACAAATAAAACTGTAAAAATGACGAATGCTGGACAATCAGTGACATATTATTTTACTGATGTAAAAGCACCAACTGTAACTGTAGGCAATCAAACCATTGAAGTGGGTAAAACAATGAATCCTATTGTGTTGACTACAACGGATAATGGTACAGGGACTGTGACAAATACAGTTACAGGATTACCAAGCGGATTAAGTTATGATAGTGCAACGAATTCAATCATTGGGACACCAACAAAAATTGGTCAATCAACAGTGACAGTAGTATCTACTGACCAAGCAAATAACAAATCGACGACAACTTTTACAATAAATGTTGTGGATACGACAGCACCAACAGTGACGCCAATAGGAGATAAATCATCAGAAGTTTTTTCTCCAATATCATCGATTAAAATTGCTACGCAGGACAATAGTGGTAATGCAGTAACAAATACAGTCACAGGATTGCCGTCTGGATTAACATTCGATAGCACAAATAATACTATTAGTGGTACACCAACAAACATTGGTACAAGTACTATTACAATCGTTTCTACAGATGCGAGCGGTAACAAAACGACAACCACTTTTAAATATGAAGTAACAAGAAATAGCATGAGTGATTCTGTATCAACATCGGGAAGTACCCAACAATCCCAAAGTGTCTCAACAAGTAAAGCTGACTCACAAAGTGCATCAACGAGCACATCTGGTTCAATAATGACTTCAACATCAGTTAGTACTTCGAAATCAACAAGTACAAGTTTATCTGATTCTGTGAGTGCATCTAAGTCATTAAGCACATCTGAAAGTAATAGTGTATCAAGCTCAACAAGCACAAGTTTAGTGAATTCACAAAGTGTATCATCAAGCATGTCAGGTTCAGTTAGTAAATCAACATCATTAAGCGATTCGATTTCGAACTCTAGCAGTACTGAAAAATCCGAAAGTCTATCAACAAGCACATCTGATTCATTGCGCACATCAACATCGTTAAGTGATTCAGTAAGCATGAGTACATCAGGAAGCTTGTCTAAGTCACAAAGCTTATCAACAAGTACATCCGATTCGGCTAGTACGTCACAATCGGTAAGTGATAGTACATCAAATTCAATTAGTACGTCAGAATCATTGAGTGAGTCAGTTAGTACATCAGAATCTATAAGTATTTCTAATAGCATTTCGAATTCAGTGAGTGCATCAACAAGCAAATCGGAATCACAAAGTACATCAATATCATTAAGTACAAGCGATTCTAAATCGATGAGTACATCAGAATCATTAAGCGATTCAACGAGCACAAGTGATTCAGTATCTGGATCATTAAGTGTAGCAGGGTCACAAAGTGTCTCAACAAGCGTAAGTGATTCTGGCTCATTGAGCGTCTCAACGTCATTAAGAAAATCAGAAAGTGTAAGCGAGTCTAGTTCATTGAGTGGCTCACAATCGATGAGTGATTCAGTAAGCACAAGCGATTCGTCATCATTAAGTGTATCGACGTCACTAAGAAGTTCAGAAAGCGTGAGTGAATCTGATTCATTAAGTGATTCAAAATCAACAAGTGGTTCGACTTCAACAAGTACATCAGGTTCATTGAGCACTTCGACATCATTAAGTGGTTCAGAAAGTGTAAGCGAGTCTAGCTCGCTAAGTGATTCAATATCAATGAGTGATTCTACTAGTACAAGTGACTCCGACTCATTAAGTGGATCAATATCTTTAAGTGGTTCCACAAGTCTTAGCACTTCTGATTCATTAAGTGATTCAAAATCATTGAGTAGCTCGCAAAGTATGAGTGGATCAGAATCAACGTCAACAAGTGTGAGCGATTCGCAGTCAAGCTCAACAAGTAATAGTCAATTTGACTCTATGAGCATCAGTGCATCAGAAAGTGACTCAATGTCTACAAGCGATTCGTCTAGCATCAGTGGGTCAAATTCAACGAGTACATCACTTTTAACATCTGATTCAATGAGCGGAAGCGTATCAGTTTCAACATCGACAAGTTTAAGTGACTCAATATCAGGTTCAATAAGTGTAAGTGACTCGAGCTCAACGAGTACATCAGAGTCGCTAAGTGATTCTATGGCACAAAGCCAGTCAACAAGCACAAGCGCATCAGGTTCGTTAAGCACATCGATATCATCATCAATGTCAGCAAGTGCAAGTACATCGACATCACAAAGCACGTCGGTGTCGACGTCATTATCAACATCAGACAGTATAAGTGATTCGACTTCAATAAGTATCAGTGGTTCACAAAGTGCTGTAGAATCAGAATCTACAAGTGATTCAACCTCTATCAGTGACTCAGAATCATTGAGTACATCTGGCTCAGACTCGACATCGACAAGCACATCGGACTCGACAAGTACATCATTATCACTAAGCACGTCAGGCTCAATAAGTGGTTCAACTTCAACAAGCGCATCAGAATCATTAAGTACGTCTAATTCAGGTTCAACAAGCGTATCCGACTCAACATCAATGAGCGAATCTAACTCAGCGAGTATTTCAATGTCACAAAGTATTTCCGAATCAACAAGTGGCTCGACTTCGATAAGTACATCTGAATCATTAAGTATGTCTGGTTCAACGCACAATTCGACTTCAGTGAGTGACTCAGAATCAGTGTCAACAAGCGCATCAGAGTCAATGTCAGCAAGCATGTCTAACTCGACTTCAATGAGCGACTCAACATCAACAAGCATGTCTAACTCGACTTCAGTGAGCGACTCAGACTCAGTTTCAATGAGCAATTCAATGTCATTGAGCACATCCGATTCGACAAGCACATCCGAATCGCTGAGTGCATCTATGTCCGGTTCACAAAGCATTTCTGACTCAACATCAACAAGTATGTCTAACTCAATGTCAATGAGCACATCTGAATCTAACTCAATGCATCCGTCAGACTCAATGAGTATGCATCATACACACAGCACGAGCACATCTATTTCAACAAGTGAAGCAACAACGAGCACGAGTGAGTCTCAGTCTACATTAAGTGCAACATCTGAAGCGACTAAACATAATGGCACACGAGCGCAAAGTGAAGAAGGATTGCCAGATACAGGTGACTCAATAAAACAAAATGGATTACTAGGTGGCGTTATGACATTATTAGTTGGTTTAGGTTTAATGAAGAGAAAGAAAAAGAAAGATGAAAATGATCAAGATGATTCTCAAGCATAAATTGAATTTATAGCTGGCTAAAATTAAAAAGACTGGGGCGTTGTTCACTAAAAAATCTATATCAGATTTTAATAATTAGTGAAATATCCTTAGTCTTTTTAATGTTTTTGATATAAAAGAGGTGTAACATGTTAAAACTTTTACAACAATACGAATATAAAATTATATATAAACGTATACTTTACACATGTTTTATCTTGTTTATTTATATATTAGGTACAAATATTTCTATCGTTTCGTATAACGATATGCAAGTAAAACATGAGTCGTTTTTTAAAATAGCTATTTCTAATATGGGTGGAGACGTTAATACTTTAAACATTTTTACTTTGGGATTAGGTCCGTGGCTAACATCAATGATTATCTTGATGCTGATTTCTTATCGGAATATGGATAAATACATGAAACAAACAAGTCTTGAGAAGCATTATAAAGAGCGCATCTTAACATTAATTTTAAGTGTTATTCAAAGTTATTTTGTGATTCATGAATATGTTTCGAAAGAACGTGTTCATCAAGACAATATTTACTTAACAATACTGATTTTGGTTACTGGAACGATGTTATTAGTTTGGTTAGCTGACAAAAATAGTCGTTACGGCATCGCAGGACCAATGCCGATTGTAATGGTTAGCATTATTAAATCAATGATGCATCAAAAAATGGAATATATAGATGCAAGTCATATTGTGATTGCGTTGTTAATCATCCTTGTGATAATCACATTGTTTATCCTATTATTCATTGAATTAGTAGAAGTTAGAATTCCGTATATTGATTTGATGAATGTCTCGGCTACAAATATGAAATCTTATTTGTCTTGGAAGGTTAATCCTGCAGGCAGTATTACATTAATGATGAGCATTTCAGCTTTTGTTTTCTTAAAAAGTGGCATTCATTTTATTTTATCAATTTTTAATAAAGACGTTTCAGATGAAATGCCAATGATGACATTCGATAGTCCAATTGGTATTTCGGTGTATTTAGTGATTCAAATGTTATTGGGTTATTTTTTATCGAGATTTTTAATCAATACTAAACAAAAATCAAAAGATTTCTTGAAAAGTGGTAATTATTTTTCAGGAGTTAAACCTGGTAAGGATACAGAACTTTATTTAAATTATCAAGCACGACGCGTATGTTGGTTTGGATCGGCATTAGTTACAATCATTATTGGTATACCGCTTTATTTCACATTGTTTGTACCGCATTTATCTACTGAAATTTATTTCTCAGTACAACTGATTGTATTAGTTTACATCAGTATTAATATTGCAGAAACAATTCGTACATATCTATATTTTGATAAATATAAGCCATTTTTAAACCAGTATTGGTAAGGAGGTAATTATGAAATACTTTATTCCAGCTTGGTACGATGACCAACGATGGTGGCAAGACACGACTGTGCCGTATTATCAGACGCAAAATAAGACGGAATTTGACGATATGATTAGTTTAATGGGGATGCACCTTGAAAATAATTTAGATTATCAACTGATTGTTCTCAATCATGCGCCGAATATAAGAACATTTTTACATCGATATGATTTGTATGAAACAAAGTATTGGTCTGTGTTTGATGAAATTCAAGGATTCAGTCACCATGCGCCACAAGCGATTAATTATCATCACTTAAAATGGCCGGATGATGTTGAGTTTGTGTACACGCCGTATTTATTAAAATGTGTGACGAGTGAACAGACCTATACAAATATTTATTTTAGTCAAGAAGGATATTCAATTTGGTTTGAAGAATTTGAAAGAGATCAGTTACAACGGCGTTATATTTTTGATGACAGAGGTTATTTATCATCTATACGTTATTTTGATGATCAGGGAGAGGCTTCTTACCAAGAATATTTAACGATTAATGGAGATTGTGTGCTTTATGAAAACTTTAAAAATGGACGAGTCACTGTTTCAAAAAGATATCAACATCACTATCAACAAACAGAATATAACAATATGGCTCAACTAATTGAAGAAAAATTTCAAGCAATGATTGCACAACAAATACATGAAGATGATCATGTGATTGTGGCTTCAGATGCTAGGCACAATCGACAAATAGCCAACCATATTCCGGCGAAATCATTAAGTTATTCATTTTTTAAAAATAGAAATGAAACTGTGTCAGATGAGGAATATCAATCTATCGTAAAGAATGCCCATTTAATTGTTGATAGTGTGCAACTAGAACGTGATTTAATTAGTCATCAAGAGAAGTATCAGCGAGAGAATACAATGATTCGAATCACGCCATTTGAAACGAGACAATCACCTAATATAAGTAGTCAATTGATGGAAACATTTATAGGTGTATGGATAGACGGTATGAGTGACGTTGATTTGCAACAAATGATGCAACGACTTGTGGATTATATCGCACAAGAAGATAATTACCGTTTAATTTTATTAACGCGCCATCAAAATGATATACCGATGTGGCTTCGTGAATGTATTACGTCGGTAAATGAGGAATACCAAGCTAAACAGAATGCGGATGTTAATGTTTCAGCATTAATGACACCTGAAGATCAAGATGACATCATTGCTGTTAAGACGATACATGCTGAACATGATGTTGTAGAAGCATTACGGACGTTGCGACTTGTGATAGATATGTCAAAAGAACCTGATTTGTATTTACAAATTAGTGCAATTAGCGCTGGGATTCCACAAATTAATGGCCAACAAACAGATTACGTCTCTGATTATGACAATGGCCGTATTATAAATACAGTTGATGAATTAGATGATGCGTTAAATTATTATTTATTTTATTTGAAAAATTGGAATTATGCGTACGCCTATTCTTTAAAATTAATAGATGCATATGCTTCTAAGAATATTATTAATCAGCTCGATGAGTTAATAGAAGGTGAAAATGATGCCACGTAAATTTAGAGTTTTGCAAATTGGAGGAGACGATTTAGAACCTATTTTCCAACACAAAAAAGGTGTGAGTTGGGATTACTTCGATATTGGATTGTTTGAATTTGATAGTGGTTATGTAGAGGCTATTGAAGCGATTGTTGAAGCAGAAGGGCGCTTTGATTTTATCTATATTCAAGCACCATACTCGGAGACATTAACGAATTTATTACAAATGATAAGCGAACCATACAATACGTATGTTGATGAATCATTTTGGTCTGTTGAATATGAACAAGACGAAAATGTCCAAAAATACGTTGTTCAACCATTACATTATCGGAACATTGAAGAACGTAATAATAAATTAGAGGCAGTTAGCTTCTCAGGACAGTATGGAGATAAGGTTTCTCCTAAGTTAGCACTTGTTCATCCGAATTTTAAAGGAGATGTCGTTTACCAAGGTAATTCAGAGCTCACGTTGAGTGGAGAATTTGGAAAAGAATTCAAACCTATCGCATCTTGGCAAAATAATCTCGTTTACGATAAAGATAAAGTCATTCAAATATGGCCAGAATTTGATATTGATGGTGCGGTCGAGTTGCAATATACATTTAGATTGATTCAGACTGGCGCTGATGGTGCATTAATTGAACAAATCATATTGACTGATGATATGTTAGACAGTCCTTTAGAGATACCTACGAAACCATTTGATGCTTATATAAGTGTAACTGTTAAGGCGCGTGGCAACGGGACGGTACATTTAGGACCTATACACAAACGATGGTCTAGATTAGACATGGGTCAATTTTTACTCGGTGGTAGTCGTTTCGTAGATAGTCAACGACAGGAATTTATTTATTATTTCCACCCTGGTGATATGAAACCACCACTAAACGTATATTTTAGTGGTTATCGAACAGCGGAAGGTTTCGAAGGATATTATATGATGAAACGTATGAATGCACCCTTTTTACTAATCGGCGATCCTCGTGTTGAAGGTGGTAGCTTTTATATCGGTTCATCTGAATATGAACAAGGTATTATCAATATTATTGAAGAGACATTAGAAAAGCTGAATTTTAAATCACATGAATTAATATTATCTGGTTTATCTATGGGGTCATTTGGTGCCTTGTATTATGGTGCTCAGTTAAATCCTCAGGCAATTATTGTTGGTAAACCACTTGTTAATATTGGAACGATTGCTGAACATATGCGATTACTTAGACCAGAAGAGTTCGGTACAGCATTAGACGTCCTGGTGTCTAATGAAGGTGATACATCTCAAGCGTCGATACAGGCATTAAATCAAAAATTTTGGCAAACATTTCAAAAGAAATCATTGTCACAAACTGTTTTTGCCATAGCATATATGCAACATGATGATTATGATCCACATGCATTTCAAGAGCTACTACCTGTATTGACAGCACACCAAGCAAGAGTGATGAATCGCAGTATTCCTGGGCGACATAATGATGATTCACCTACCATTGCAAGTTGGTTTGTTAATTTTTACAACATTATTTTGGAAGACAAGTTTGGGAGAGTTCAACATGCTGAAAAACAAAACATTTAAAGTTACTTGGAATTATATTTCACAAACTACATTTATGTATGGCTCAAAAGTATCATTTTCAAATGGTGAAGTGACTTTTATAAATCCTTTGATGCCCTCTGGATTACCGATTCATGAGTGGTTGATGTTAAAACAATTTTCAAAATATAAAAGTGCGCCAAGTTTACCGATTTTGCGTAGAGGACAGCATTATAAATTGCATTTTGATTTTTATGCAACGCCTGCTGGTTCAGTGTATTTTATCATCATTTTTTATAATAAAAATGGCACAAAACTAAGTACTGAGATTGTAAAGTCAAATAGTATTACGATTCAATATCCTGATGAAGCCTATGCTTATAAAATAAAAATGATGAATGCAGCATCGACGAGTCTTATATTTAGATGTTTAACAATTACAGAGATGACGCATCAAGATGATTTAGAATATAAAAGCATGCGGGTGACGAAGATAGGCGATGATAAATATGGAAATGATAGGATCAATGTCATTATTGCAGAACCATCTGACGCCTATCCAACTATTTCGAATGATTTTTTGAAACCGTTTGGTCATGTTTGGCTCGTTGAACGTTGGATGGACGACAATATCGAGGAAAATATTAAGCAACTAAAGAATGATTTGCAAAGTCAAGATACCCTAAAGGCTATTAATTTGATTAGTTATGGGTCAAAGTCAAATGTTTTTGCAACTTATGTCGCTCAGCATTTAGATTGCAAAGTGTATCGTACAAGCCATGAAGATGATGATTTAAAAGATTGGTTTAAAGAACATGTCCCAGGAAATCATGAACTAAAAGATACAAATGTCGAGGTTTATTTTAAAGAAGAGCAAGACAACCATCTAAATTATATGTCACGTTTAATGAATCCAGTACGATTTTTAGATTACTTAGATGTATCGAAACTGAATGGTGGGGAAGTAAATGAAACATAAACTAGATGTTACGATAAACGAATTAAGACTAAAGTCGATTAGAAAAATAGTGAAACGCATCAATACATGGAGCGATGAAGTTAAATCATATTCTGATGATGCGTTAAAACAAAAGACACTAGAATTTAAAGAACGTTTAGCATCAGGAGTTGATACACTAGACACATTGTTACCTGAAGCTTATGCAGTGGCACGTGAAGCGAGCTGGAGAGTATTAGGTATGTATCCTAAAGAAGTTCAGTTAATCGGAGCGATTGTATTGCATGAAGGTAACATTGCGGAGATGCAAACAGGCGAAGGTAAAACATTAACAGCAACGATGCCTTTATATTTAAATGCACTTTCGGGAAAAGGAACATATTTAATTACAACGAATGATTATTTAGCGAAGCGTGATTTTGAAGAGATGCAACCATTATATGAATGGTTAGGTTTAACTGCTTCATTAGGTTTTGTTGATATTGTGGATTATGAGTATCAAAAAGGGGAAAAACGTAATATATATGAACATGATATTATATATACAACTAATGGACGTCTCGGTTTTGATTATTTAATTGATAATTTGGCAGATAGTGCGGAAGGGAAATTTTTACCACAATTAAATTACGGTATTATTGATGAAGTGGACTCAATCATTTTAGATGCTGCGCAAACACCATTAGTTATTTCGGGTGCACCAAGATTACAATCAAATCTATTTCATATTGTGAAAGAGTTTGTAGATACATTGATTGAAGACGTGCATTTTAAAATGAAGAAGACTAAAAAAGAAATATGGCTGTTAAATCAAGGTATTGAAGCGGCACAATCATACTTTAATGTTGAAGATTTATATAGCGAACAAGCGATGGTTCTAGTGCGTAATATTAATCTAGCACTGCGCGCGCAATATTTGTTTGAATCTAATGTCGATTATTTCGTATATAATGGTGATATTGTTTTAATTGACCGTATTACAGGTCGTATGTTACCGGGAACTAAGTTGCAAGCTGGACTCCACCAAGCTATTGAAGCGAAAGAAGGTATGGAGGTTTCAACAGATAAAAGTGTTATGGCAACAATTACCTTCCAGAATTTATTTAAACTTTTTGAATCATTTTCAGGTATGACAGCTACAGGAAAATTAGGCGAATCAGAGTTCTTTGATTTGTATTCAAAAATAGTCGTACAAGTACCAACAGATAAAGCGATTCAACGTATCGATGAACCAGATAAAGTGTTTCGTTCAGTTGATGAGAAAAACATCGCGATGATTCATGATATAGTTGAACTTCATGAAACGGGGCGACCGGTTTTACTCATAACGAGAACTGCTGAAGCGGCTGAATACTTTTCGAAAGTATTATTCCAAATGGATATTCCTAATAATTTACTCATTGCGCAAAATGTTGCAAAAGAAGCGCAGATGATAGCTGAAGCAGGGCAAATTGGTTCTATGACTGTTGCGACTAGTATGGCAGGTCGAGGCACAGATATTAAACTTGGTGAAGGTGTCGAAGCATTAGGTGGATTAGCTGTTATTATTCATGAACATATGGAAAATAGCCGTGTAGACAGGCAATTACGTGGTCGTTCTGGTAGACAAGGGGATCCGGGATCATCTTGTATATATATTTCACTAGATGATTATTTAGTTAAGCGATGGAGCGATAGTAATTTAGCGGAAAATAATCAATTATATTCATTAGATGCACAACGATTATCGCAAAGTAGTTTGTTTAATCGCAAAGTTAAGCAAATTGTAGTTAAAGCGCAACGTATCTCGGAAGAACAAGGGGTTAAAGCTCGTGAAATGGCTAATGAATTTGAAAAAAGCATTAGTATACAGCGAGATCTTGTATACAAGGAACGCAATCGAGTTTTAGAAATAGATGATGCTGAGAATCGAGATTTTAAAGCGTTAGCTAAAGATGTGTTTGAAATGTTTGTAAATGAGGAAAAGGTGCTAACAAAATCGCGTGTTGTCGAGTATATTTATCAAAATTTAAGTTTCCAATTTAATAAAGATGTGGCTTGTGTTAATTTTAAAGATAAGCAAGCAGTAGTAACATTTTTATTAGAGCAATTTGAAAAGCAAGTAGCTTTGAATCGTAAAAACATGCAAAGTGCATATTATTATAATATTTTCGTTCAAAAAGTCTTTTTGAAAGCAATTGATTCATGTTGGTTAGAACAAGTCGACTATTTACAACAATTAAAAGCAAGCGTTAATCAACGACAAAATGGGCAACGTAACGCTATTTTTGAATACCATAGAGTTGCATTAGATTCATTTGAAGTTATGACACGAAATATCAAAAAAAGAATGGTGAAAAATATTTGTCAAAGCATGATTACATTTGATAAAGAAGGTATGCCAGTTATACATTTTCCATAAATGAAAAGGGGTAGCGCATGACAATATATAATATAAACTTTGGTATAGGCTGGGCGAGTAGCGGTGTTGAATATGCACAAGCTTACCGTGCTAAATTATTGAGACGTACAAATCAAGACACTAAATTTGTGTTTTTAGATTTTATACAGTCAGAGAACATACAGACATTAACGCAAAACATTGGGTTTGAAGATCAAGAAGTTATTTGGTTGTATCAGTATTTTAGTGATATTTCTATAGCACCAACAACGTACACGTTAGATGACATTGAACGTGAGCTTGGTCATGATATTAGTTTTAGAGAAAGAAATGGTAAGATAGTCCGCCTATATTTTAATGGGAAATCATCATTTGTAACATGTTATCTGCAAAATGAACAAAAAGACATTGTGGATCGTGCAGAATTTGTAATTAATAGTATGTTAGTACGTAAAGATTTTTATAGTTATACACGTATATTTTCTGAGTATTATGCACCAGCTGATAATAAAGCGAAATTATATATGCGACAATTCTATAATGAAGATGGTTCCATCGCTTATAACGAATATATTGATGGAGACAGCTCTATATATGTGTTTGAAGATGCGGTGTTGTATAACAAAACGGAATTTATTGCATACTTTTTACAACGATTGAATTTAACCCGAGACGATATTGTCATATTAGACCGCGCTTCTGATATTGGTCAGGCTGTTTTGCAGCATAAAGGTGATAGTAAAGTTGGTGTTGTGATTCATGCTGATCATTATAGTAATAATATGATGAGCGAGCAGCATATACTATGGAACAATTATTATGAATATCAATTTTCAAAAGCTAAATACATTGATTTCTTTATTACAGCAACAGATATTCAAAATCATATGGTTTGTCGACAATTTGAGCAATATCAAGGTTATTGCCCACGTGTTTATACTATTCCTGTGGGAAGCATTGATGCATTATCATATCCAACATTATCAAGAAAGCCATATGCGATGATTAGTGCATCTCGTTTAGCAAATGAGAAACATATTGATTGGCTTGTCAAAGCAGTTATCGTGGCTAAACGACAAGTGCCAGAATTAACATTTGATATTTATGGAGAAGGTAGCGAGAAGACGCGACTGCGTAAAATTATTGATACACACCGCGCGCAAGATTATATTCGTTTACTAGGGCATGTTAAACTTGATGAAATTTATACTGATTATGAGTTATTTCTTTCTGCATCAACTAGCGAAGGTTTTGGGTTAACACTAATGGAAGCGGTAGGCTCAGGACTAGGTATGATTGGATTAAATGTGAATTATGGTAACCCAACCTTTATTCGAGATGGGGAAAATGGCTACTTGGTACCTTTTGATACCGATGAAGATAGTGTGGATGATGTTGTCACAAAACTAGCTCATGCCATTGTAAGGTATTTTAACAATGGTCCCCAGACACCACATGACATCTCTTATGAAGTGGCACAGCAATTTATGACTCAAGATATTATTTTAAAATGGGAAACATTAGTTCAAGAGGTGCTGCATGATTAAATTATTTGATTACTTTAACGATCATTCACGAAAGTTATATGAGTCTTTTAAAGCCAGTAAGTTGGAGGAAGATTTAACAATTGTACTCAATGACAATGGTTTTTTACCGGACGATGTTATATCACCGTATCAATTTTTTGCAGATAATCATAATTCAGAAAATATGAAACCACGATTTTTTAATCAGGTTACTGTACCAGCTTTTTGGGAAATTAAAGGTAACAACAATTCGGCTACAATTAATGATATGGGACGTCTACGAGGCAAAATATTTTATCAAAGTGGAGAGCGCCCTAGAATTGTTAGTCGTGTCGAATGGTTTGATGACCAACAACGTGTCCGATATGTCGATTATTATTCTAAGAATGGTATTAAATTTGCACAAACTGTTTACGATTTAAATCGTAAAGCGATTTTGAAGAAATATATGACAGCAGAAGGTAAAGAAGTGATTTATGAAAATTTTGTAACATCTGATGTTATATTGGATTGGCAAGGGAAGTCTTACTTTTTCCCTTCAAAGCTCGCATTCGTATTATTTTTTATCAAGCAACTTGAAATTACGGAACATCATTTCGTTATTAACTCACTAGCCCTACCATTTTCAGTGTTATATAACTTGCCATCAAATGGTAGTGATGTTTTGGTATGGCAAGAACAATGCGATGGTAATGTCCCAGGAAATATGCAATTGATGTGTAAAGGTGATATGAAACGACATTGTAATATTATTATTCCAGATAAAAACGAATATGAAACGATGCTCAATATAGCAGACGCAAAGGTTCAATCTCGTATTTTACAAGGCGGATATCTATATAACTATCGTAGTCGTAATAGATATACTAAAGAAATTGTAATATTAACTAACTCGGATCAACTTCGTAACATCAAGGTATTGGTTGAAACTTTACCAGATTTTAAGTTTCACATCGCTGCTATTACAGAGATGTCTGATAAGCTAATGCAACTTGATCAATATGCTAATGTGCACTTATACCCATCTATTAATATAGACAGGGTAAATGAACTATACCAGTTATGTGATATTTATCTTGATATCAATGAGGGTAATGAAATTTTAAATGCGGTGGAACAAGCGTTTGACTATGAGTTGTTGATTTTAGGTTATCGTCAAACAGCACACCATGCTAAAGTAACACTATCAGAGCACTTATTTGAGCATAATGATGAGATAACAATGGAAAGTAAAGACCAATTAATACAAATGTTAGAAAGTTTGAAAGATCAACAACAGTTTCGAGATGCTTTATTAGCACAAAAAGCACATGCACACGAAATCTCGCGTGAACAATTCGAGCAAGTTTTTAAACAGGCGCTCGAAAGCTAAAAAGAAAAAGCAGTCTCAAATAAAGCATCATTTAATATAAAAGATTTGACGTAATATGATGTTAGCGACATGGACAATATGATATTACGTCATGCTTTTTTTGTTTACTTAAATATAAGCTAAGCAATAAGTGGATAATTACTAACAACAATAACTAGATAGATAAGTGTAAATTTCTTGTAAACAGGTATATAATAGTATGTAATTCTTTGAAGGAAGTAAGTGAGAAAGGAGTATGTTGATGGCTAAATATCGAGGGAAACCGTTTCAATTATATGTAAAGTTATCGTGTTCGACAATGATGGCGACTAGTATCATTTTAACGAATATCTTGCCGTACGATGCCCAAGCTGCATCTGAAAATGATACTGAAATTTCAAAAGAGATATTATCTAAGCAAGATTTATTAGACAAAGTTGACAAAGCAAATCGTCAAATTGAGCAATTAAAACAGTTATCGGCTACATCTAAAGCACATTATAAAGCACAACTAAATGAAGCGAAAACAGCATCGCAAATAGATGAAATCATAAAACGAGCTAATGAGTTGGATAGCAAAGACAATAAAGGCTCTCAAATTGAAATGAACGGTCAAAGTGATATAGACAGTAAATTAGATCAATTGCTTAAAGATTTAAATGAGGTTTCTTCAAAGGTTGATAGGGGTCAACAAAGTGGCGTGGACGATCTTAATGCAATGAAAAATGATATGTCACAAACGGCTACAACAAAACATGGAGAAAAAGATGATAAAAATGATGAAGCAATGGTAAATAAGGCGTTAGAAGACTTAGACCATTTGAATCAGCAAATACACAAATCGAAAGATGCATCGAAAGATACATCGGAAGATCCAGCAGTGTCTACAACAGATAATAATCATGAAGTAGCTAAAACGCCAAATAATGATGGTTCTGGACATGTTGTGTTAAATAAATTTCTTTCAAATGAAGAGAATCAAAGCCATAGTAATCGACTCACTGATAAATTACAAGGAAGCGATAAAATTAATCATGCTTTGATTGAAAAATTGGCTAAAAGTAATGCCTCAACGCAACATTACACATATCATAAACTGAATACATTACAATCTTTAGATCAACGTATTGCAAATACGCAACTTCCTAAAAATCAAAAATCAGACTTAATGAGCGAAGTAAATAAGACGAAAGAGCGTATAAAAAGTCAACGAAATATTATTTTGGAAGAACTTGCACGTACTGATGATAAAAAGTATGCTACACAAAGCATTTTAGAAAGTATATTTAATAAAGACGAGGCAGATAAAATTCTAAAAGATATACGTGTTGATGGTAAAACAGATCAACAAATTGCAGATCAAATTACTCGTCATATTGATCAACTATCTCTGACAACGAGTGATGATTTATTAACGTCATTGATTGATCAATCACAAGATAAGTCGCTATTGATTTCTCAAATTTTACAAACGAAATTAGGAAAAGCTGAAGCAGATAAATTGGCTAAAGATTGGACGAATAAAGGATTATCAAATCGCCAAATCGTTGACCAATTGAAGAAACATTTTGCATCAACTGGCGACACGTCTTCAGATGATATATTAAAAGCAATTTTGAATAATGCCAAAGATAAAAAACAAGCAATTGAAACGATTTTAGCAACACGTATAGAAAGACAAAAGGCAAAATTACTGGCAGATTTAATTACTAAAATAGAAACAGATCAAAATAAAATTTTTAATTTAGTTAAATCGGCATTGAATGGTAAAGCGGATGATTTATTGAATTTACAAAAGAGACTCAATCAAACGAAAAAAGATATAGACTATGTTTTATCACCAATAGTAAATCGTCCAAGTTTACTAGATCGATTGAATAAAAATGGGAAAACGACAGATTTAAATAAGTTAGCAAATTTAATGAATCAAGGATCAAATTTATTAGACAGTATTCCAGATATACCCACACCAAAGCCAGAAAAGACGTTAACACTTGGTAAAGGGAATGGATTGTTAAGTGGATTATTAAATGCTGATGGTAATGTATCTTTGCCTAAAGCGGGGGAAACGATAAAAGAACATTGGTTGCCGATATCTGTAATTGTTGGTGCAATGGGTGTACTAATGATTTGGTTATCACGACGCAATAAGTTGAAAAATAAAGCATAATTATATTGGGGGAAGTGCATCTATATATTTTTTAAGTATATAAGACGTCTTATTTCCCCTTAATTTATTGTGAAGTATATGCAAAATGCAATGAATAGATTGTCCATCATTTTAACGTTATAATGAATTTAACGACTTAGAACTACACAAGTAAAGGAGAATGAAGATGTCTCGAAAAACGGCGCTATTAGTTTTGGATATGCAAGAAGGTATAGCGAGTAGTGTACCTAGAATAAAAAATATTATTAAAGCGAATCAGAGAGCAATTGAAGCAGCAAGACAACATCGAATACCAGTCATTTTCATACGTTTAGTGTTAGATAAGCATTTTAATGATGTCTCCTCGAGTAATAAAGTGTTTTCAACAATTAAAGCTCAAGGATATGCGATTACTGAAGCAGATGCATCTACACGAATACTTGAAGACTTAGCACCACTAGAAGATGAGCCGATTATTTCTAAGCGACGCTTTAGCGCATTTACAGGTAGTTACTTGGAAGTTTATTTACGTGCAAATGATATTAATCATTTAGTATTAACGGGTGTCTCTACAAGTGGAGCTGTATTGAGCACGGCATTAGAAAGTGTAGATAAAGACTATTATATTACTGTTTTAGAAGATGCTGTTGGTGATAGATCAGATGATAAACATGACTTTATTATTGAACAAATTTTATCACGCTCATGTGACATTGAATCCGTAGAGTCATGGAAAAGTAGTTTATAGTTAATATAACGTCAATTAAAGCTCGGCAGTAATGTTTGAGAATAAGTACATTTGCTCATATTTATAAAATGTGTGAGATGGCAATTGAAACGGATATGATGAGGAACATTTGAACATAAAATAATATATTTATATAAAATGACCCGAGGCGTTCGAACTGAATGCCTCGGGTTTAATTGAATAAGAAATCGGACTTATGAACAATGAACTGCACCCAGTCTAGTAGACAATTAAATAATTAAAATTAATGGTTGGTTTTGTTGTTATACAGAATCAGCCATTTTTAATGTAATTCTTTCATGATTAAAGAAAAGAATAAAATCATGAATT
>OFLO01000206.1_pt1 | contig 20208 bp, 24 predicted proteins | sample 1540831 | NCBI WGS metagenome assembly OFLO01 (sample SAMEA4413049, study PRJEB24355) | metagenome | biome: human; feature: gut; material: faeces | place: United Kingdom | collected 2010 | reverse complement strand
TTTTTTTCAATCTTTATTTACTATGTCTTTACTCTTTACATTAGTTCACTATCCTAATTGGGTTTTTGTTACATGTAACATGTTACTATTGAAATTACTTTTTTTCAATCTTTATTTACTATGTCTTTACTCTTTACATTAGTTCACTATCCTAATTGGGTTTTTGTTACATGTAACATGTTACTATTGAAATTACTTTTTTTCAATCTTTATTTACTATGTCTTTACTCTTTACATTAGTTCACTATCCTAATTGGGTTTTTGTTACATGTAACATGTTACTTATAAGAAGTTACATAATTTATTGTTTCTTCTTTTTTACTTTGTTACTATTAACTTAGATTTTAATAAAGTAAAAAGCGTTTAGTCGTTGGCCCGACTAAACGCTTTAGGTAATAAACGCTAACATATATACTCTAAATGATGCGTTGTTTATATAATAAGTACATATAATTATATAGTATAAACAATATGACTTCAAGAATGAGATATTATTAAATATAATAACGCGTCTTATTACCTCTATCTAAATATGAAAAAGAAGAGGTTTATATTATGTCAAAATTCAAAAAAATTTCTGCTAGTGAATTTGAAACATCTCGTTTTTACCAACTCCCAAAATTTTTATTTGAAGATGGTCATTTTTCTAAAATGACAACTGACGCAAAGGTTATGTATGCTCTATTAAAAGATCGTTTTGAATTATCCAAAATCAATAACTGGATTGATGAAGAAAATAATATATATCTACTATATACAAATAAACAATTATGTTCCATTTTACAATACGGAGAACCTAAAATTATCAAATTGAAAAAAGAGCTAGAAAAATTCAATTTAATTATAAATGAAAGACAAGGACTAAATAGACCTAACAAAATATACCTTTTAGAACCTAGTTATGACAAGGAACTAACAAATCGTAAGTTCCAGAACAAACAAATTATTAGTTCAAGAACTAACGAAAATATAGTTCAAGAACTAACAATTTGTAAGTCTAATGATACTGATATTAATGATACTGAGAATAAAGAAACTGAGAATAATGATACGTATGATATGAATGATAGTGAACATATAGCCAACCCTAATACTTCTCATTCGAATCATCCAAATCATCAATCTAATGAATTTGATAATAATGCCTTAAAATATCATTTACTTCAAGAAATTCCCGATCAACTTCAAACCTATTTAAATAACTTTGAAGTTGATGAAATACAAATTATTAAAAGTGTCATACTTAAAGCTAAATCATCATTTAATAATGAAAAGAATACAGTATACATGTTAGAAGATATTGAGTTTGAGATGATTAATGTGCTCAAACGTTTTAAAGCAACATTAATTCAAAAAAGCGAAAGTGTCGAAGCCATGCAAGGTTATTTAATGCGTTCAATTAAAACAGAACTCGAAGAAATGCATTCCTTAAATATGCGACGTCAAAACGCGCCACAAAACCATATATTCGACACATCACACTATTTATGATTGAACGTATGTCGCCTTGAATCTAAATATTTCGCAAAAAAATACGTCCGTTGGATAATCAAATTTAAATAAGATGGATGATGTTGTCGCGCATACATCACTAGATCTTGAAATTCTATAAAATTGTGATTTTCAATCATATCAATAATGTTATTAAACACTTCGGACTGACCTTGATCTAATAAAAATTGGTTTAAGTCAAAACCACAACCACTTTCAATATCATTGATATCATAAAGCGTTTTATCTGAATTAGAGGCATGAATAAAATAATCAAACATGCCCTTAGGAGACATAATAATTTCAATATGCCTCGGTGTATTTAAGTGTTGTTGAAGTAGTTCAGAGACTTGAGAATAACTTTTTAAAGAATCAAAGAATAAAGCACCGTGTTTATGTGATTTTTTGATTAATCCCGTTGATTGATCTATATCTTGATTGTGCCACGGGCTTAAAATATAAGGAATATGCATCTGTTCCAAAATATCTTGATAGTTAGATGGCGTGCTTTCTTCATATATTAAAAAAGCCCACTTATTCGAACGCTTATCTTTCGTCATCATGGACATCCTTTCTGTGATTATTGATTAATGATGCCATGGGGGGTCGTAGTAACCCCATGGCACTGTTAAGATACACATGCGTTGTGTTTATCACTTCGTGTACCACAACGCATGTGTATCTTAACGTTTGTGGCCTGCAAACCATAGATAACGATGATGACGTTGAGGTTTTGAAAAGTAATAATTCGGGTGCATATGTGTAATTTCTTCATGAATTTGAGGTTCAATCTTTTTTAATATATCGTGAGCTTGCTGTTTCCGGGGAATTTTAATTGCCACACGGACTTCATTTTGACGAACATCAACGAGCGATTTTCCAACCATTTTATTAAAGTATTGCTGGACAGAATTTGTTTTACTTTTGCCGTTATTTTGCCAATCCTGAGTCGTGTCTGTGTCAACATCTTGTTTAAGATAATGTCGTAAAACCATTGTGTGATAAACAGATTTGATATGATTCGTGAGTTGATCTTTCAATAAACGAATCATTAAATCGATAACTATTAACATCAATGCTAAGACTAATAAGTAAAATGTAAGTTGATATACACCATTTGAAATGATTGTGATATAGTGTGTGACGTTTCGCGTATCGATAATATCAATTTGAGACACAATAAAGTTTAATAGGACAAAGAGTTTACTAACCATAACTGTCAAAATAGCGAACAGGAACAAGTAAATGATAATATCATACACACGCATGAAATAGGTTTTCCTCATCACAATACACCTGCTTTCGTATAGTAAGTCGGACATAACAAGGGTAAGACTTGATAGGGAGATTCACTATCAATCACTTGGATTAGACCTGTCCCTTTACCAATGGGTATCACAATACCTTCTGGATCTAAATCGGGGAATAAAAATTGTGTGGTTTTTTTATTAATATTACCGATTTGAATCAGCACATTGAGTTGTTCTCTAACGGAAACCGGGATGGTTTGATGATCAAATCGTTGAGACACCAGTAATAAATGAACTTTGGTGGCACGACCTAATAAAGCAATTTGAGATAGTAATGAAAAGAACGCGTCTTTAATGGTCTTATTCACACCTTCAGCTAAAGCGAGCACTTCATCAATCACAATGGTTAGGTGATCAAATTGATAGTCTGGATCGTCATAAAGAATGGTTTGTCGTTGTTGAATAACTTGAAGGCAATGACTTAAGTTTTCATTAATTTCAGATAAAAAATCAGACTTAGATCGATTTTGATGAGGGTGAATCACAGTAATATCATGAATACGTGCCCAACGGCTCGGTGTATCAAACTTAGGGTCAACAATAATGAGTTCTGATATCGGTTTTAATACACTTAGTAAGTACGTCAGCATATAAGATTTACCACTGCCTGAATTACCTGCGATCGCTATAGATGTAATGTTTTGATAGTTTAAAGTTAATTGTTTCATGATCGGAATTTGTTGATTCGTTAGAGACGACGTAAAACGATCTAAATCAGAAATCACTAAGCGTTCTGATATCCCTTGTTGCCATGGGAAAAACAAAGCGCGTTGCGTATGAATATCGTCGGTATCCATAGGTACGAAATACGCAGAATTCTGTTTTAACAATGTGAATTTGGGATATAAAGCTGCACTCGCAATGAGAAATATTTTTTGATATAAGTCATCGTCCACAATATAGCCTGCAGGCAGGCGAGGAAGAAAGTAAAAACCTTCTTCCGTGACCTTGCAGGTGAAACTATTGGTATAACTGGTTTCGCCTTGCATCATGGATCCTAGTGCCATATTTAAGCTTTGTAGGAGATATTGTTCGAGCTCTTTGGCTGTCATTATTTAACCTCCTTCAGATCTGAAGCTTTGAAGTAAACATCATAACGGACTTCACAAGCTTCTAAATGATCAAAAGTAATGACGCTCATATAATTAGGTAATGTCACTTCATTTTCGAATTTAACTGTGAAGGGCGGTAAGCCTTCTTGAACAAACCAGGCTTTATACGCAATAATTTCTCCGGTAGGCTGATTATTCTCAAAACGCTGTTGCGGATAAAGTTCTGTACTTAAGCTATAAATGGGTTTTTTATTATCAATATAATTGGAAGCTATTTCAGTTGAATAGCCACCTTTTTTGAAATTAGATTGAATTTTCATGTGAAACATCCTTTCTATCCTATTGATGCGCATCGTTTAGGAAATATAAATAGAATTAATCAAAGATATCTGTGATTGATTAAATTTTCGCAAATGAAGTGATAAAATAATAGGTGAAAAAATTTATTCGGTTTTTGGAGGTAATAGCGTGATTATCATTAATAACAAAGGAATCAATGACTTAGATTTTAATTATTGGATGAATAATCAATTAACTGATGACAATATCGAAGAAATTTTAGAGGGGTCTGATTTAAGTATGGAACAAGAAATTTTTAAAAGTAATTATAAAAAATTCTTGGAGATAGATGGCAAAAAGGAAAGATGGTATTCTCTGGAAGAAGCTGCGTATATTATTAATGGGAATTATTTTTCAATTTATGAGGAAGATAGCAAAAAGCGAAGTGTCACAACAGACTATGTAAAAAATAAAAGTAATGATATCTTAAATAATATAGAAAATGGAACAAACCAAAATTGGAATAAATATCATTACCCACAAAAAAGGAAGTTTGCATTCAAAAAAGTAAAGTATGTTAATGAAGATATGATCGATGAAATATTAAGAGATGATGTAACAAAACCTGAAAAAATAAAACGAGGTAATATATCAATCGAAGAGTTGCTACCTAATCAAAATAGAATAGCAAAATATATTAGACAGAATGAGAATATACATAATAAAAGTATAATGATAGATTACCTAAATCAATTAAGTGATACACTGGCAAAATCATTAGACGACGTACGTTATTTTTCAAATAAACTATCATTATTTAAATCTGTTATTAAAGATTCTAGAGAAATAGCACAAAATATACATAGGGATCACGATATAGATAATAAAGAAAAATATGAACTTCTGAAAAAAGAATATAGTAATTTTTTAGAAAACTGTATACGTTTTTCTAATGAATATTTAGATATACTAGATATCAAAAATATTTTTAATATTTTTGATACTAAGAAAATTGTTTTAAATCTGTCTTATTATACGAAAATGTGGGAGGTTCCTGATATTAATAATGAACAACCGATAAATAATAATTTACAAAAGTTTGTTGATTTGAAAAAGAAGAAGTATTTAAATAATGTACATTGGAGTAAAAATAAGATACTTAAACAATTAAATGAAATTGAAGTTAAACCCGTTACTTTAAAAGATGGTACTAGTGAAACAGAACGCGTGGCAGAGTGGATGTATAGAAATAAAACAAAAGTTGTTTATGAAATTATAAATAAAGAATTTGATGATGTTTATGATTTACTTAACGGTATGTTGAAGTCTGAATACACAGAACTTATGGGCTATATGAGAATATGGCATAACTTAAGCAAAAATTTATAAGTCTTAGTAACCTGTTATACACTTTAATTGGAGGAGTTAACGTGTATTTCAAAAATATGGATTTCTTGATTGACCTATACAAGAATTTTAACGAAGTAGGGATTTTTGCAGTAATATATATTATATATGCGCTTATTCAAATTCTAAGTCAAAATATTTTATATAAAAGACAAAAGATGGAAAGAGTAAAAACACTGATAATCAATATAATTTTATACATATTTATAACACTAGTAGCATTAATGTACTTGTTAGCAATGATTTTTTATTCACTCAGTGCATATCCTAAAGAAGAAGTGATTAAATATATAACAGATTGGGATAAAATTAGTTTGCCAGCTATATTACTTGTTCTTTATTCGTTATTATTCCCTATTTTTATATTTCCATTTGTAGGAAAACGACGTAGAAAAAACTATTTTGCAGAAAATGTAAATAATTGTATTATTGAAAGAGAAATTATAGATAGAGTGAGTATTAATGGTAGAGATAAATTAATTCTAAAAGATGCCTTAGGATATCAGACAGAAAAAGATATAACAGGAATAAAGGATTTAAAAATTAGTACATCTCAAAAAAAATCTTGGTTAACGTTAGAAGACATTAAAATAGCTACGATGAGTCTAAGAGATAAACAATTACTGTTAAAAATGATTATAGGTTTAATAATATTTGGGGTCCCTACAGGGTATTTTGTGTGGAACTTCATCAGTGTCGTTGATGATTGGGATAGAATAATGCACGCAAATGATATATTTATGTATATGGGTCTTTTCACGTTACCATTAATGGTAACAGTTGAGTTATATGTAGTTGCATTTATTATTACCAAAAATTTATTTAAAAAGAAAAAATGATAACAAATTTAGATTAAGAGAAAATAACTTATCAAAGGTCGTATATTAGAACATGATATATATAGTTCGCCTATCTATCAAGAATCAATCTAGTCGCAGAGAGGGATCATTACTTTGCTAATCATTTTCGTTAATTGGACTATAACATTGGTTGGTGGAGAAATGTAAAAGACTATTATTATTGATTTTGTAGGATTTTTTTGGTTAATAAGTCTTTTCTTATACTATCAACAATACGGTAATTAGCTTGTCAAAGGATTTTACTCTTTCCAATCAATTGTGGATTTGTATCGGTGTAGAAAGTATTTTGTACCAAGCGTCTACCTGCTTTATTTCTAATGAAAAATCAGTTAGTAAATCTTTAATCATTTTTCTCTTAGAAAACCAATTTGAACGGTTCTGAGAAATATAATATAAAGATAAAAAATTGACATATGATTTATACAGTGCTAAAATTTAAAATGTATATAGGAGAGGTCTTGCCACAAGTAGACATTGAAAAAATAGAGAGTCCATGCTAAAAGTTGGAATTGAAAAAATGGAGAGGTCTTGCCACAAGTAGACATTGAAAAGCGACCAAATATTTGGTCGCTTTATTTTTATACTGTAGGAGAAATTATGAAATTATACTATGTTGATGAAGATTATATTAATGAATTAAGAAATGTAGATGAGAGAGTATTATTAAATAAATCCACTCGTCCTTATTTAGGAGTTGTATTATCTATTAATGATCTTAATTATTTTGTCCCCTTAAGTTCCCCTAAAGAAAATAAAAAACTAAATAATCAACTATCAATAAAATTGTTTGAGGTTAATAATATTCAAAATAGATTAGGATATCTATTATTTTTAAATATGATACCTGTTCCTGATAAATATCTTTCTAAAATAGATATGCAATACATAAAGGAGCAAGATTTAGAATATTATAACTTATTAACTAACCAATTAATTTTTATTAGGCAAGAAAATCAAAGAATCGTAAATAAAGCCCAAAAAGTATATAAAAATGCTGTGATAAAAAAAGTTTCATTTTTTGAATCAATGTGTGTAGATTATTTAGCATTGGAAAGATATGTGAAAGATTTAAAACAGTAAAAAAGATAATTCTGTCAATAATTCCCCTCAACATACTCAGAAGAATTTTAGTGTAAAGTCTTTGTAATTGTCTATCTTAGTTAATTAGATGTTTACTATTATTTCTATATTAATATATAGCTAAAATTAATAAAATAGAAGTCATTAGCTGAATTACTTATGAATCAAAATAAATTTTATATACAAAATGTCATTTTTGAGTACGCTCTAAATAAACAAAAATAGTCCTCTTATTAAAATAAGAGGACTATTTTTGTTTAAAATTATTCAAGACCATTCGCTTTCTAACATACTCATTTGCCATAAATTATAATATTCTCCATTTAATTTTCTAAAGTCTCTTTTTTCTCCTTCTTTTATAAATCCAATCTTTTTGTAACTTTTAATAGCTGATTTATTAAAGGCAAAAACACCTAATTCAATTCTGTGTAGTCCCAAATCTTCAAAAGCCTTTTTCAATAATTTCTTTATTATTTTAGGGCCTAATCCTTGGCCACGCATTTGCGGATCACCTACTAAAACTTTACTTAACGTGGCGGAACAATTTTTAAAATCTATATTATTTAAAGCAATATGACCTATAATTTTTTTTGAATTATTTTCTTCAATGATAACTTTATAAATTATTTTACTAGAATTTTCTTTATTTGTGTCTTTAATATATTCCTTTAATTGTTCTTCATCTAGGGGATAATTAAAATCTGTACCTGCCCATTTGACTAAAAGTTCAGGAGAGTTTATCCAGTTTATTAATAAATCAAAATCTTTCTCCTCAAAATATTCAAACTTAATCAATAAATTACTCCTTAAATAATAGGTTATTAACTATAAAAATTCAGTGAATGTTGCAATATAAACAACCACTACAATTTTTTGATACTTTCTTCATCAACTTTCTATCTTAAATTTTCGATTTTTTATAAAGCGTTTTGTATTATCTAAATAACTCTTTACAATTTACTGATTTTTAAGCTTTTGCTAATAGATTTATGCAACTTTAATATTATAAGTAAATCTATGCACTTCATCATTAAATTTAAATTCTGCCCAAATTTTATACATCCCTTTTTTAGGAAAATGAGCATAAAAGGTTGTAGAATCAGGTGATTCTGGGTGAACATGAATATAATCAGTTAATTGCTCATCAAATATAATCACATGTCCTAAAGCTCCTAAATAAGGTTGGGGAGTTAATTCTGTATTGAAAGTTAAAGGGACATGTTCATCTTCTTTAGCACTTATAGAATTTAAAGTTACATGAACTCCTTTGTTAACTTTTACCCAATTTTTATCAGAATTTAAAGATGTTGTAGAGGTTATTTTATCTCCAATTTGCAGTTCAATAGGATGAACGGAATACACATGGTTTTTTGGTGTAACATCAACAAAAGCCTGGTAAGTTCCTGGCTCTAATTGTTGGTTAATTATAAATAAACCTTCATGCTTTTTTTGAGGGTGTAGGTGGTAATATTTCTCCATGTCATTAGATACTAAAACGAAATGCATTTCTTTTTCATGCATAGTATCTAATAATGGGGCATTATTAAATTCATCTTCTAACGTAATTTCTATATTACCATCTCTATATACAACATTTGCTTTAATTTCGGGTTTGTTTGAATGATATTCATGATTATGATTCATATTTTTATCCTCCTTAATTTTTAATAAGGGCATATCATTAAACGATATGCCCAACTATTTAAATTATTTAATTACATCGTAACCTTGATCTTCAATAGCTTCTTTAAAGTCGTTGAAAGCTACTTGATTTTCATCAAATTCAACTTCCACATTCCCATTCGCCAAGCTTACTTCTGAAGATGTTACACCATCTAATCCATTTAATGCTTTTTCAATTGAATGCTTGCAATGGTCACAGCTCATACCTTCTACATTAATAACTTCGTTAGTCAATGTTGTCACCTCCTTTCAAGAAATATAAGATTCTTATAATTTCATACGTTTTAGACGTAAAGCGTTTGTGACAACACTTACAGAACTTAAAGCCATTGCTGCTCCCGCAACCCAAGGTGCTAGCAGACCAATTGCTGCTATAGGGATACCTGCAACATTGTAACCAAACGCCCAAAATAGATTTTGGCGAATATTACGAATTGTAGATTTACTTGCTTTTATTGCTTTTGGAATTAATAAAAGGTCTCCTCCTAAAATAGTTATATCAGCAGCTTCGATTGCAACTTCTGTACCTGTACCAATGGCAATACCAATATCTGCTTTAACTAGTGCTGGAGCATCATTGACACCATCTCCAACCATAGCTACTTTTTTACCTTCAGATTGAATTTCTGCTACTTTAGAAGCTTTTTCTTCTGGTAAAACCTCTGCAATAATCGTGTCTATACCAACTTGTTTTGCTATTGCTTGTGCGGTACGTTTGTTATCACCAGTTAACATAGCAACTTCAATACCTAATTCATGAAGTTTTTGAATAGCTTGTTGGGCAGTATCTTTAACTGTATCAGCTACAGCGACAACCCCTCTCAATTCGTTATCTACGCTTATAAGCATTGCAGTTTTTCCTTCTTTTTCAAATTGAGCGAGATTTGTTTCAGCTTCATTAGTTTGGATTCCTTTTTCACTCATTAGTTTTCGATTTCCGACAAAAAGTTCTTTACCATCAATTGTTGCATTTATACCGCGCCCTGGTATAGCTTCAAAATGGTCTACTTCTAAAAATTCTAATGATTTTTCTTTAGCATAACTTACGATAGCTTCAGCTAGTGGGTGTTCAGAACCTTTTTCTGCACTAGCTAACAATTGTAATGTTTGATCATCTCCACTAAAATCAGTGACTTCAGGTGTGCCATTTGTTATAGTGCCAGTTTTATCTAAAACAACTGTATTAATAGCGTGTGTACCTTCAATGTGTTCTCCACCTTTAAATAGAATGCCATTTTCAGCAGCTTTTCCGGTACCCACCATTATAGAAGTAGGCGTAGCTAAGCCTAACGCACAAGGACAAGCGATAACTAATACTGCTATTGCAGCAACTAAGGCTGGTTCAAATTGTCCCGGCTGAACTAATGAAATCCATATAATAAATGTGAAAATCGCGATACCTACAACGATAGGTACAAAATATCCAGAAATAATATCTGCTAGTCTTTGTATTGGCGCTTTAGAACCTTGCGCTTCTTCGACAACTTTAACAATGGAGGCAAGAGCTGTATCTTTACCAACTTTTGTTGCTTCAACAGTAATTGCTCCATTTTTATTCATTGTTGATCCTATAACATTATCATTTTGCATTTTTTCAACAGGAATAGATTCACCTGTCAACATTGACTCGTCAATTGAAGTCATACCTTTAATTATTTTGCCATCTACTGGTATTTTTTCTCCTGGTTTGATAACTAAATAGTCTCCTTCTTTTACCTCACTTAAAGGAACCATAGTCTCTTCACCGTTGCGTAATATACGTGCTTCTTTAGCTTGTAAATTCAACAATTTACTTAACGCATTTGTTGTTTGTGTTTTAGCACGTGCTTCTAAATACTTTCCGAAAAGAATTAAAGTAATTAATACAGCACTTGTTTCAAAATATAGGTGTGGCTCATAATTTGTATTAATTAACCACTTAATCGATTCATAAATACTATAAAAGAAGGCTGCGCTTGTACCTAAAGCGACAAGAACATCCATATTTGCTGACCCATTACGAAGGTTTTTATAAGCGCCTACATAAAATTGCCAACCAATAACAAATTGAACAGGCGTTGCTAATACAAATTGGAACCACGGGTTCATAAATATATGTGGTATTTGAATACCAAATAAATGAACGAACATTGTCATTAACAATGGAGCTGCTAAAACAGCTGAAACAACTAATTTAATTAACTGTCGTTTTAATTGTTTTTCTTTTTGGGAACTTTTTTCTGATGCTTCTTTTTTAGGTTGTGCCTCATACCCTAGGTTTTTAATACGTTGTTGAAATTCATCTACAGACGTCATATCAGGGTTGTATTCTACAGTAGCACTTTCTGTGGTTAAATTAACTGTAGCCTTATTTACACCTGAGATTCGATTTAAAACTTTTTCGATTTTATTCGAACAAGCTGCACACGTCATTCCCATTACATCGAGATCCACTTTTTCGGTTAAAACTCCATAACCTGTTTTTTGAATTGTATTTGCAATATCTTCTAATGATGTAACATTGGGGTTATATTCAATTGTAGCTTTCTCTGTAGAAGGATTTACATTAGCGTTAACTTCATCTAATTTATTTAGATTTTTTTCTACTTTATTCGAGCAAGCTGCACATGTCATGCCTGTGATACCTAATGAGGTTTTTTTAATATTTTCACTCAATTATTTCTTTCCTCCTATTTTGAAAATTGTTTTAATACAACCATCAATTCTTTGATACTTTCTTCTCCGTTGCCATTTTTAATACCTTCACTTACACAATTAGATATATGGTCTTCAGTTACTATAAAACCCACTTGTTTTAGGGCTGATTGTATTGCTGTTATTTGTACTAGTACATCTATACAATATCTATCTTCTGCTATCATTGATTGTAAACCGCGCATTTGTCCTTCTAATCTTTTGAGTCTATTGAGCAATGCGTCATTGTTTTTAACAGTAGTAGTGTTCAATTTCACCCCTCCTCATATACCCTAACGGGGTATCTCTTGTTGGAATCTATATTATACCCCTAGTAGGTATAAGTCAATACAAAAGTTTCATATAAAAAATTAATATTTATAGTTTGTTTTAAGAGGTACACTTGTATAAAATGTATGCTAAAACTTATATTAGGAGAGATATATTTGGATAAAAATATACAACTTGAGCTTTACACAAGACCTACATGCTCTGATTGCCAAGAATCAAAAAGGTATTTAAACTCTCAAGAGATTAGTTATAGTCATAAAGATGTAAGTCAAAATTTGGACTTAGAAGAAGAAATGAAAAAAATATCAGGCAACCGAATTGTTCCCTTATTTGTTTTTTATAAAAAAATTTTTTGGGGTAAAAAAAAGTTGTTTAAATATTACGTGGGATTTGAAAATAACAAAAAAGATATATTAAATATATTGGAATAATTAAATAAACAGCCATTATTAAAAAATAATGGCTGTTTATTTAATGATGATGTTGACTGTCTTCTTCTTTCACGATACAAAACAATTTTTCACTATGATTATTGTTAGAAGTTTCAGTCTGTATTGTGACATGTTGAATATTTTGATGATTGAGTTCATGTTCTATACGTTTAAGTAAAAACTCATTTTCAGTAATGGTCATTGTATCTTCTACAACAATATGACAAGATAACGCGTTTAATCCGCTAGTTACTGACCAAACATGAAAGTCATGAATATTTTTAACTTCTTTGAATTTTTTAATAGTTTTAATAATGTCTTTTGTATTTATATTGCTTGGTGCTCCCTCCATTAATACATGAAGACTTGATTTTGTTACATAAAAGCCGCTACGTAGTACTAAAATTGCTACAATCACACTTGCTAAAGGATCCGCCCACCCCCATCTAAAAAATATAATGAGAAGGGCTGCTATAACTGCACCTATAGATCCAAGCATGTCGCTTATTACATGCAAATATGCTCCACGCATATTTAAGTTTTCTTCTACATCGCTCCCGCGCAGCATTATCCAAGCCACAATAATATTAATAAACAAGCCTACCAAGGCGATAATTAACATGCCTGTAGAAGCTACCTCAGGGGGGTTTTTAAATCTCTCAATAGCTTCATAAAAAATATAGATAGCTATTAACATCAAAGTAATACCATTAAGTACAGCTGCTAGTATTTCAAACCTTTTGTAGCCAAAAGTTTTATTTGTATTAGCTTGCTTCGCTCCTAAAGTAAATGCAATTAAAGCAATACCTAAAGAAATAGAATCACTTAACATATGACCAGCATCTGAAATTAACGCAAGACTGTTAGTAAAGAAACCACCTAACCCTTCTACAATCATGTAACTTGTAATAATAATAAAACTAATTAATAAAGTCTTTTTGTTCGCGCCATGTGTATGATTATGATTGTGATCGTTTTCCATTTAATCCCTCCTCTTTTTAATGATGAAAAATATTTTCTATAATTTGAATTTTTGTTTTGGTTCTGTTGCAAAGTAAAAAATATAGCTAATCACTAATATATCATGTCAGTGTTCGTTTAACTTGCTAGCATGATGCTAATTTCGTGGCATGGGGAAAATCCGTAGATCTGAAGAGACCTACGGTTCTTTTTATATAGAGCGTAAATACATTCAATACCTTTTAAAGTATTCTTTGCCGTATTGATACTTTGATATCTTGTCTTTCTTACTTTAATATGACGGTGATCTTGCTCAATGAGGTTATTCAGATATTTCGATGTACAATGACAGTCAGGTTTAAGTTTAAAAGCTTTAATTATTTTAGCCATTGCTGCCTTCGTTGAAGGTGCCTGATCTGTAACTACCTTTTGAGGCTTACCAAATTGTTTAATGAGACGTTTGATAAACGCATATGCTGAATGATTATCTCGTTGCTTACGCAACCAAATATCTAATGTATGTCCCTCTGTATCAATGGCACGATATAAATAGCTCCATTTTCCTTTTATTTTGATATACGTCTCATCAATACGCCATTTGTAATAAGCTTTTTTATGCTTTTTCTTCCAAATTTGATATAAAATTGGGGCATATTCTTGAACCCAACGGTAGATCGTTGAATGATGAACGTTTACACCACGTTCTCTTAATATTTCAGATATATCACGATAGCTCAATGCATATCTTAGATAGTAGCCAACGGCTACAGTGATAACATCCTTGTTAAATTGTTTATATCTGAAATAGTTCATACAGAAGACTCCTTTTTGTTAAAATTATATTATAAATTCAACTTTGCAACAGAATCTTAATTATCGACCAGTTGTAAATATTAAAGCGATCAAACCGAATCAAAAAGGGGATAAAGATATTGAATCTGCAATTAAAGAGACTTCGAAATACTCGATTAAGTCATCTGATTTTTTAACTGATGATACTGAAAGAAATCAAGAAATTGTCAGTGATTTAGAAAAAGGTTTATATCGAAAACGTATGTTAAGTTATGGTGGATTGCTTAAACAAAAACATAAAATTTTGAATTTAGACGATGCCGAAGATGGCAATTTGATTAACACAATTGATGAAGATAAAACGACGGTTGAAGAAGAAAAAGCACATTCGATTACAGCGATTTGGAATTTCGAAAAGCAAAATTATTATTTAAGACATCAGTGAGAATCGATGTCTTTTTTTATTGTTTTTTGTAAAAAAGTGCTGTCTTATTTTTGTGACAAATGTTGTATGCAGTGTCACAAAACTGTGACACTTGAGCTTTTTATGACCCCACATAAAAACATTTTGGATGTCTTGAAATATCTGGCTTTGCCAGATTCCCCCATTCGTTTATGGGGACAAATTTCCCTTATGCTCTTACGGAGTTACGGAGTTCTTAGAGATAAATTAAAAATTCTCGATTTTTGATAAAAAACGCTTTGCAGAAATTTAGAAAAACATGGGGAAGTTTTAAAGGATTTTATGCTAATTTTTAATTTGCATGTAAATGGACAGTAAAAAATAGTCATTGGTTGTGATTAAATTTTTGTTTGTGAAATTAGGATATGTTTATTTGGCTCATATTTGCGTTTTAAGCGCTTGTATAGATTTTTAATTAATAAAACTATATGTTATACCTCTACTTTTTCTAAACATCCCCTTAAATTTCAAAATAAAGGCATTTAACATTGGAATAAGGATTGCTATTTTTTATAAAAGGAGAGATATCATGAAGATTAAAACTTTCGCTACTTTTACTCAACGTCAATAAAGCAATTGGAATAAAATATGCAGATATTGAATTATTTTATTTGTTATGATTATTATTAATAATTATATTACCATTGGCTATAGTAACTGTTTTTATTTTACCTGGAATATATAATACTTGTCTTTTATTTGGGTATTTATCATTATTTGAGTTATAAAAAAAGATAGGTTATAGCCTATCTTTTTTTCAGGATTTTTACTGTTTTTTTAACACCAGCTTTTTGGAAAGGTTTTATACTGTTGGTTGCGTTTTTAGAGCTACCATTCCAAGGTCCAACTTTCACAATGTTACCTTTTTCGAATCTTAAGTGGACTCCTTATAGTATCAAGACAAGAAGAAACTCGTTTCACTCGTTTCAAAAACCACCTCTTTTTGACATTAACGTAACGTAATACATTACAATAAATAAAAATAAAAAAAGAGGTGGAAACAATGGAATTTTATCAAATGCCAATGTTTAATAAAGTGCTAGTTCAAGACATTGAAAAAGCAGAGAAATGGTATGAAAAAACACTTGGTTTTAAAAGCGTTTTTAAATTTAGAAATGATAAAAATGAAGTGCTAATGAATCATTTGAGACTAGAAAAATATCAAGATTTAATGCTAATTTCTCAAACAGATTTTGAAGTTGGAAACTCAATATACTTAAATATCTTAGTAAAAGATATCGAAGAAAAATCACAAAACATTTCACAAAAATTTATAGTAAGCCAATTAGAAGAACAACCATGGAACGCTAAAGAAATGACAATAAAAGATCCAGATGGACACTTAATCACACTTACTCAATCAAATATTAGCGATACTGATTTTGAAAAATTAATGAAAAAAACTTCTAAAGATTATTAGATAGCAAATCTATATTGCTTTATTCCAATTGCTTTATTGACGTTGAGCCTCGGAACCCTTAACAATCCCAAAACTTGTCGAATGGTCGGCTTAATAGCTCACGCTATGCCGACATTCGTCTTCAAGTTTAGTTAAGGGTTCTTCTCAACATCAATAAATTTTCTCGGCATAAATGCATGTTTAATTATGCGTGTAACTATCCCTTGAATAAAACATTAATTATGTACTGATTAATTTATTATTATCCCTTACTTTCATTCACACCATAATTAACACCTTAATTCTAAACATCTGAAGTAATCGTAATTTTTAAACCTAATAAAATTCGTGACTATCTTAGTTAAACTTTAGTTTAATTAAGACTTTTTATTTTTTATTGTCCAAGAGCACACGTCCATATCAAAAAAGATATGATGCTGAAACCAAAATTTGCATGTGATAATTCAATAGCCTTATTTTGAATTTTAAGGGCGTATTTAGAGCGAAATTTTAAAATATATAGTTTTATACCTGTATGATTTTATTCGTTTCTTAAAACGCAAATATGAGCCAAATAAGTATATTCTAATTCCAAGAATTAAAATTTAATCAAAACTAATTCCTATTTTTTTAGACATTGACCTATTTACATGCAAATTAAAAATTAGCATAAAATCCTTTGAAATTTTTCCATTTTTTTCAAATTCCTGCAGGGTTTTTTTATCAAAAACTTAGAAATTTTAATTTATCTCTAAAAATCCCGTAAGAGCATAAGGGAAATTTGCTATCATTCAAAAATGATATGTCTGGCAAAGCCAGACATTCCAAAGGTTTTAAGTTAATCCAAAGTGATATCAGATTTAGGTCAAGTGTCACACTTTTGTGACACTGTATACAGCATTTGTCACAAAAATAAGACAGCCCTTTTTTACAGAAAAACAATAAAAAAAGACATCAGTTATCACTGATGTCTTAAATAATAATTTTGCTTTTCGAAATTCCAAATCGCTGTAATCGAATGTGCTTTTTCTTCTTCAACGGTCGTTTTATCTTCATCACTTGTGTTAATCAAATTACCATCTTCAGCGTCATCTAAATTTAAAATTTTATGCTTTTGTTTAAGCAATCCACCATAACTCAACATACGTTTTCGATATAAACCTTTTTCTAAATCACTGACAATTTCTTGATTTCTTTCAGCATTATCAGTTAAAAAATCAGATGACTTAACCGAATATTTCGAGGTCTCTTTAATTGCAGCCTCTATATCTTTATCGCCTTTTTGGTTTGGTTTGATCGCCTTAATATTTGCGACTGGTCGATAATTAACTTGTAATGCTTTTTGCCATAAATCGATCCATTCCCTTTGTTTTATATATTGACCTTGCTTTTTAAAATACGCACTTTCAACACATAACAAAACATGCATATGTTGATTATAACTACCGTCATTTTTATTGACTGTAACCTCCGTCGAACGCATAAAACCAATTAAATTCTTTTTAAACTTTGTTCTAAATGTTCACCGTCTATTACATTTCGTGTTGATAACGTAAGAAATAACCACCGTGCTTTTGGTTTTTCTTTTATAACTTCTTCAATTACTTTTTGAGCTTGATAACTATTTTTCATAGTACGTCTCCAATTACAAACTGGACATAACTTTGATTACCAGAAGTTCTCACTATATAAAAGGCACTAAAATTTTATAACTTTTAGTGCCTAATCAATTATTTTAGCTACCAAACAAACGACTCCAAAACCCCTTTTTAGGTTCCGTTTCTTCACTCTTTTCTTCTATATCACTATCATTGTCATTTAGATTAGCTGAAACGTCTTCTCTTTTTGCTTCTTCACCTTGTGTACTTTCGTCGCTTTGACTTCCAGATATATCCTTATATTGAATCTCTGTTTCTTTAGTTTCTTCCTGATCTCTGTTAATATTTACAGGATTAGTAGTATATGTTTTTTCTTGTGCATCAACGTTTTGTCTAGTGTTAGTAGATGTATCAAAGGGATAATTAAGGTGTTTTTCTTTTTCTAATTGATTTTCTAATTTTTGAATCTTTTTATTACTCTCTAATGCCAGAACTTGCTGATTTTCAAGCAATTTTGATCTTTCTTGCAACTCTTTTCTGTAAAATTCAATTGTTGTTTCATGACGACTTTCTTGTTTTTCAATTTGATTATTTAAAGTATCAATCTGATTTTTAAGGATTTCTACTATTTGAGCATCGCTTTTCGATTCAAAATTAATATTATCCGACCCTTTTTTTTGTTTGTCTTCAGTAGTACTTTCAAAACCATATTTCTTTTTATTTTCATTTACTCTTTGAATGATTTTTTCTATATCGGTATCTTCTTTAATAAACGAAGTGTTTTCCTGTTTTATTGTCTCTATATTCAATCGCTTAATATTATTAAAAATCGTTTGCTTACTAACCCCTAATTCTTCACTCAACTTTTTCACACTTTTCATATAATCAACCCTTTATAAAATGTTCATAAACCCTTGATAAAATATTATAAGCTTATAATGCTTAATAATAAAGTGATTAATAAATAAAAATAAACATCCATCAACCTTTTTATCAAGGGTTTATGGAAGGTTTATGATATTTATCAAGGGTTTATAAACCCTTGATAAAGCTATATTTTCCCTTTTATAAGTTTATTTAAAGTGCTATAATAAACTTAATATAACAAAAACCCCAACTACTGGTAATAGTCGGGGTTTGGTAATAAAACGTTTAGAAACTGTTTATTTATATAATTTTCGATACTTGTATTATATAATGAATAATATCTTAGTGCAAGCACCTAAATCATTAAATAAATGTAAAGCTAAATAAAAACGTTTTATTACCTCTTACCAAACTAAAATATGGAAAGAGGTTTTTTGTCATGCAAAATCAATATTTTACAGTGCAAGAAAATTACAAAGAAAGATTTTATCAAATCCCTAAAGTATTCTTTACCAGTGAAAATTATAAAAATCTAACTAATGATATGAAAATAGCCTATGCTATCTTACGTAATCGCTTAAATTTATCTATTAAAAATAGCTGGGTTGATGAAGATGGTAACATTTACTTTGTTTATTCAAATGAAAAGCTAATGGAAATCTTAAATTGTAAAAAAGAAAAGTTAACAAAAATAAAAAAAGGGTTAGAAAACGATGGTCTACTCATTCAAAAACGACGTGGTTTAAATAAACCAAATATTCTATATTTAATGAAACCTATTGTCACAGAACGTGATATTTACAAAATAGAAAAAGAAGAAAACGATGTTGAACCTTACGGCGAGAAGGAAGTTCGAAAATCGAACGTCCAGAAGTTCGAAAATCGAACACTAATGATACTGACTTTAATGACATTGACTTTAATGATACTGAGAATAATGATATGAATGACTTGAATGATATAAAGTACAAAAATGAAATTAGTAATCATTCAAGTCAATTTACACATAATTTTGATGATAAAGAAATGCTATTGCAAGAATTCCCAGAACAACTAACTAATTATTTATTAAAATATGATTATAGAGATTTAGAAATCATAAAGGCTGTTATTCTTAAAGCAAAAAATCATTTAATTCAAGGCATGAAGATATGCATTACATGTTAGAGGACATTGAGGATGAAATATTAACTTCTTTAAAAAGACTTAAAAAAGCTATACATGATAGGGGAGTTAAAGGCCAAAAGGAAACAATCAAGTCAATGCAAGCTTATTTAATGCAAACAATTCTAACTGAACTTGAAGAAACACATGCCCTTTATATGCGCCGTAAAAACATGAAACAATATAATATCTTTAATCAATAATTCAAATGATTTTATAACACTCAAAGAGACATCAAAATATTCCGTTAAATCATCTGACTTTTTAACTGATGACGACGAAAAAAAATCAAGAAATTGTAAGTGATTTAGAAAAAGGTTTATATCGAAAACGTATGTTAAGTTATGGTGGATTGCTTAAACAAAAGCATAAAATTTTAAACTTAGACGATGCCGAAGATGGTAATTT
>OFLO01000205.1_pt1 | contig 20536 bp, 18 predicted proteins | sample 1540831 | NCBI WGS metagenome assembly OFLO01 (sample SAMEA4413049, study PRJEB24355) | metagenome | biome: human; feature: gut; material: faeces | place: United Kingdom | collected 2010 | reverse complement strand
CATACTGTATTCTAGTATTGATGTTTGCTGTGAGTGGGTCTTGGCTGTTTTTCATTTGGTGTATTTGTTTTGTGTTCTTGTGATTGTGAACTTTAGTGTTTGGTTTGTATTTCTTTGGTATTGGTGATTTATGTTGTTTATTTTTATTTATTTTTTTTTTGTTTTTTTTTGTTGTTTGTCTTTTTCTCTTTTTTGTTTTTTTTTTTTTTAATGATACGGCGACCACCGAGATCTACACTCTTTCCCTACACGACCTCTTCCGATCTCTGGTGGCGTCAATGGTTGCCCAACGTCAGCCTGAACGATTCGATCGCGTGCTGCTGGAGGACATGCCGGTGCTGCGACGGGTTCGACAGGATCCTCCGCCCATGAGGAGATACGCAGACGCTCTGATCATGGAGGTGGCGGCTCTGGCTGGACGCAAGAAGTTCGATCCCAAGATGGTGTGGAAGGTCAGCCGCGAATTACTCAAACCTAATCCGCAGTGGTGGAACGGATGTGCCCGAATGGCGATGCCGGTTCTCATCATCGGGGGAGGGAAGTCGTCATACCTGCGTCAGGACAGGCTGCGGGACGTGGCGAAGGCTCTACCGGATGCCAGATTGACCACCATTGAGGGAGGCCACCGCACCCACATCACCAAGGCGGACGAGTTCTGCGACGTCGCAGTTCCCTTCCTCACCAACGGTCGACACATCAATCGAAGGCACAACGGAGTTCAGGACATGTGAGCCTTGAGCGAACTACACGCAACCCTCTTGTTGAGTCTGAGTGACTCATGGTTAAACTTGAGTCATCACGACTCAGACTGAGTCGATGCAGGAAACTGCTGAATCCACAGGAGTGTTGACATGGCTCGTACCTTTGACCCGTTCCGTGAGATGGATCGTCTGCTCTCCGACGTCACCAGGACGCCGGCGGCCGTGGCGGTTCCCATGGATCTTTACCGAGACGGCGACAACTACATGGTGGCTGTGGACCTTCCGGGAGTGGACCCGGCGTCCATTGACATCGACGTCGACGATCGCACCTTGACCATCCGCGCCGAGCGCGCCGCCAAGGTGTCCCAGGAGGTGCAGTGGCTCTCCCGAGAGCGCGCCATGGGCACCTTCGCCCGCCAGCTCACCCTTGGGCATGGATTGGCCACTGATCAGATCACGGCCGAGTACACCGATGGTGTGCTGACCTTGACGATCCCGGTTGCTGAGACCGCCAAGCCGCGCAAGGTGGAGGTCAAGCATGGATCGACCACCATCGACGCCGCGGTCGACCAGGCTCAGGTCGGCTCGGGTGATCATCAGGAGCAGTGAGTCCTCGAGGACTGACACGGCGGCCGGTTCCCGCGTTGGGGGCCGGCCGTCGTGTGTTGTCGCGCAGGTGTGGTCAGATGATGACGGAGACCAGCAGTACGAGCAGCAGGCCACAGACCGACAGCACCGTCTCCATGAGGGACCAGCTCTTGATGTTCTCGCCCACGGAGATGCCGAAGTACTCCTTGATGAGCCAGAAGCCGGCGTCATTGACGTGGGAGAAGAAGACCGAACCACAGCCGATGGCGAGCACCAGCAGGGCGGCATGGGTGGACGGCATGGTGGCGGCCACCGGCTCGAGGATGCCCGCAGCGGTGACGGTTGCGACGGTTGCCGACCCGGTCGCCAACCGAATGACGACAGCCACCAACCAGGCCATCAGCAGCGGCGAGACGGAGGATCCGGTGATGCCATTGGCCAGTAGCTTGGCAATGCCGGTGTCGACGAGGATCTGCTTGAAACCGCCGCCGGCGGCGACGATGAGGAGGATGCCGGCGATCGGAGGAAGGGAGGCTCCGATGCTGACGCTGATGGCCTCCTTGTCCATCCCGGATGCCTTGCCCAAGGTGAAGATCGCCAGCAGGGTGGTCAGCAGCAGGGCGAACATCGGTTGGCCCAGGAAGTCCAGGATGTTGCGGACGACGGTGCTCTTGTTGGCAAGGATGTCCGCGAGGGCCTTGCCCATCATGAGGATCACGGGCAACAAGACGGTCATGAGGGTGACCGAGAATTTCGGGTGACCGGGGGCAATACCGGAGCGTCCGTTCTCATCGGAATTGAGGAAGAGGTCAGGGGCATCGACGGGCACCCAGCGGGCAGCCAGCCGAGAGAAGAGCGGACCGGCGACGACGACCGTCGGGATGGCGATGAGGACGCCCAGACCCAGGGTCACGCCGAGGTCGGCCTTCAACAGCCCGATGGCAGCCAGCGGGCCAGGATGCGGCGGAACGAGGGCGTGCATCGTCGACAAGCCTGCTAGGGCCGGGATGGCGACCTTCATGAGGGGCAACTTGGACCGGCGGGTCACCAGCAGGATGACGGGGACCAGCAGTACGAGGCCGATCTCGAAGAACATCGGCAGGCCGATGACGGCACCAATGAGGGCCATGGCCCACGGCAGGGTGGCGGCGGAGGCCTTAGACACCAAGGTGTCGACGATCTCGTCAGCGCCACCGGAGTCGGCGAGTAATTTACCGATGATCGCCCCTAGGGCGATGAGAACGCCGACCGACGCGACCGTCGATCCCACTCCCGTGGAGTAGGACTCCAGCATTTCCGTGAGGGAGAGCTGGGCGATGGCTCCGACAGTCAGCGCACCGATCGTCAGGGAGAGGAAGGGGTGGAGCTCGAACTTGGTGATGAGAGTGATGATGAGGGCGAATCCGATGATGGCTGCCGCGATCAACTGGCCGGCGCCGGCCGTTGTCTCGAGGATGACGGGCATTGACTCCTCCTTGAGTCCGGGGTGTGGTGTCAGTCGAGGTTGGCCAACCAGGTGGCTGCCTCGTCGGTGAGTTCCTCTCGGGTAGCGTTGAAGTTGAGGGTGATGCCGACCTCATCAGCGGCAAGGGGTTCGAGGGTGGCGTACTGGGAATCAACGAGGCTGGCTGGCATGAAGTGGCCGGCGCGAGCCTCGACTCGCTCGGTGACGACCTCGCGATCGCCGGCCAGATGGACGAAGACGAGGTCCGGGCAGGCACGCCTGAGCTGATCGCGGTAGATGCGCTTGAGGGCCGAGCACGCCACGACGGCCCCGCCGTCAGTGCGCTCACCGAGCCAGGTTGCGATGTTCGCCAACCAGGGATGCCGGTCGTCGTCGCTGAGGGAGTGTCCAGAAGCCATCTTGTCGATGTTGGCCTGAGGATGGAGGTCGTCGCCGTCCATGAAGTCCACGTCGAGGCGTTGGGCGAGCATGGCGCCGATGTCCGTCTTGCCAGCTCCAGCCACACCCATGACAACGATTGGTGGCACGCGGTGGCGCGATTGGATGACACTCATGAAGGTCCTCCCCAGATGTCTCAGTCGTCATTGACCTGACCGAGTGTACGCGTTGAGATCAGATCTGTACAGGGAATTAGGGTTTGAAATCACATCCCGAAAAGAGGGTCATGACGTCGTTGTGTGCCAGGTGTGGGCGGGTTGGTATCGCTAGGGTTATGGTCATGCCAGATTCCTCTATGGCCATCACGGTCTCGAACGTCATCGGGGCTCGGATCGTCAGTGGCGACGTCGCTCCTGGAACAGCGATGAGGCTCGAGGAACTTGACGCAGAATTCGGAGTTTCCAGGTCTGTCACCCGAGAAGCGGTCAAGCTTCTCGAGGCTCTTCACATGGTGCGTGCCCGGCGACGGGTTGGCATTGTCGTCACGGATGAATCAGAGTGGGACGTCAGTTCCCCCGCCGTCATTGAGTGGTTCCTGGCTGGTCCCAGAAGGGACGAGGAGATCACCTGGATCAGTGAGCTGAGGTCGGCCGTCGAGCCGCTGGCTGCCGAGTTGGCCGCCAAGCGCGCCACCCGAGACGAAGCGGCGACGATGTCTCTGGCCGTCACTGGGATGATCGCGGCCGCCGCTGATGGTGATCTTGACGAGTATCTGCACTGCGACATAGGTTTTCACACCGCTCTACTTCAGGCTTCTCACAATCCGCTCGTCGCCTCTCACGTCAATATTGTCGCCGCCGTCCTGAAAGGACGTACTCACCTCATGCCCTTCGAGCCTAGACAAGAGGCGATTGGATTCCATCGCAACATTGCGGATGCGGTTGCTGCCCATGATCCAGAGGCTGCTGCGGACGCCATGAGGGAGATCGTCGCGGAGGCTCACCAGGCAATGAGTTCGCAGTGATCACTGCCTCGAAAAACCTCAAAGGATCTCAGGAAAGGCACAGCTCGAAGAAATCCCGCGTCGGCGGGGTGTAAACATCCTATGTGGGGATGAAACCGTTGTTACGCGGCACTGTCGATACCAATTGGTGAGCTTTCCCAAGGGGAATCGGGCCGTGTTGGGAGACATGCGTTATCGTTCCTTTCATGCCTCAGGAATTCCTCGCTTCATCGGTCGCGAGCCGCTTGGGCGCTCGTATCGTCGACGGTGATCTTCAAGCTGGTGACGTGCTGCGGTTGGAGGACATCGAGCAGGAGTCAGGAGCATCTCGTTCCGTCTGCCGCGAAGCAGTCAAGATTCTCGAGTCCTTGAACCTGGTGCGCTCCCGGCGCCACGTTGGTGTGACAGTGCTGCCACCCCATCAGTGGGACGTGCTGTCTCCCAAAGTGGTGCACTGGCACATGTCTGGCAACAAACGTGAGCAAGAGATGACCTGGACGAACGAGCTGCGTATTGCGCTGGAACCCACTGCGGCTCGACTCGCGGCCGAACGTGCTGACGGGGCCGACCTCAAGTTGTTGCAGGACGCCGTGTCCGGCATGACAGAGGCCATTCGTAATGGTGATTCCAAGGGCCTCGCCCATCACGACCATGCTTTCCACCGTGGCCTTCTCGCGGCGACTCGCAATCCGTTGTATGTCGCTCACGTCCCGATGATGCTCAGCTACCTTGCTGAGCAGTACGAGGACCGAGAGCTGACCGAGGAGGATCGCGCCAACCTGGTCCAGCATCGTGACATTCTTGATGCCATCACGATGAGCGATCTCGACGCTGCCGAGCGTGCCACCCGCGCCCTCGTCCTGGGGAGTGACAGGGTCATCTCGCAGGCAGCTTTCTGACCCATCCCGAGCCGCGAGGCTGCTCCCCACCCTGACGAACAACTGGCCGGGGCCCGATCCACACCGATCGGGCCCCGGCCAGTTCTGACTCTGATCAGTCCTCCAACGAATCAGTCCTCAAATGCCTCGGGAGGCGGACAGGTGCACACCAGGTGACGGTCTCCGTAGGTGTTGTCGACTCGGCCCACCGGAGGCCAGTACTTGGCCTGGATCCGGGTGAAGGCGCTGACGTCCAGCCCGCGTTCCTGATCGCGCTGCACGCCCAGACGCATGCCGGGATAGCAGCCCAACTCGCGAGAGTAAGGATGGTTCCACTCGACGGCCACTAGGCGGGCGGCCGGATGCGGAGCATTGACGAGCGGGTTGTCGTCGGCAGGCCAGTGACCTGATTGCACCATTCGAGCCTCCTCGACAATCGCTAGCATCGCGTCGCAGAAGCGGTCCAGCTCGGCGAGGTCCTCCGACTCGGTCGGCTCGACCATGAGGGTTCCGGCAACTGGGAAGCTCATCGTCGGGGCGTGGAAGCCATAGTCGATGAGCCTCTTGGCGACGTCGTCAACGGTGATACCCGTCTCGGCCGTCAGCGGGCGCAGATCGAGGATGCACTCATGAGCCACGTAACCGTTCTGACCGGTGTAGAGGACCGGGATCTTGTCCTGAATACGGTGCGCAATGTAATTGGCGTTGAGGACAGCCACCTCCGTTGCGAACTGCAGGCCCTCAAGACCCATGAGTCGCAGGTACGCCCACGAAATGGGCAGCACGGACACCGATCCGTAAGGGGCTGCGGACACCGCGTGACCGTCGTGGGTGACCGTCCCGCCACCATTGAGCGGATGCTCGTTGCGCGGATTGAGCGGGTGCCCAGGCAGGAAGGGGGCCAAGTGCGACTTGGCAGCCACGGGGCCGACACCAGGACCGCCACCACCATGGGGGATGGCGAAGGTCTTGTGCAGGTTGAGGTGGCTGACGTCGCCGCCGATGTGGCCGAACTGTCCCCATCCGACCAAGGCGTTGAAGTTCGCCCCGTCGATGTAGACCTGCCCGCCAGCCTCATGGACCATGTCACAGACCTGACGCACGCCGTCCTCGTAGACGCCGTGGGTCGAGGGGTAGGTGATCATGATCGCTGCGATGCGACCCTCATTCTCGGCGATCTTGGCAGCCAAGTCGTCTCGGTCGATGGTGCCATCGTCATTGGACTTGACCACGACGACTTTGAGGCCGGCCAAGGCCGCCGACGCCGCATTGGTGCCGTGGGCCGAGGCCGGAACGAGGCACACGGTGCGCTCGGTGTCCCCACGAGACAGGTGGTAGCCGCGGATGGCTGCCAAGCCGGTGTACTCCCCTTGGGAACCCGCATTGGGCTGCAGGGAGACGGTGTCGTAGCCGGTGAGCTCGGCGAGCCAGATCTCGAGGTCCCTGATGAGCCTCAGGCTTCCGGCCTGATCCTCCACCGGGGCGAAGGGGTGCATCTGGCCGAATTCCTGCCAGGTCATGGCCTCCATCTCGGCTGCCGCGTTGAGCTTCATGGTGCACGAGCCGAGCGGAATCATGCCGCGGTCCAAGCCGTAGTCACGGTCCGCCAACCTCTTGAGATAACGCATCATGGCAGTCTCGGTGTGGTAGCTCGAGAACACCGGGTGCGTCATGAAATCGGTCGTGCGGCGCAGATCCTCCGGCCAAACTTCGTCAGTCGGAGACGTGAGGCTCTCGCTGTCGCCGCCCAGTAGCTGGGCGAGTTCGCGCAGTTCGTCAGGGGTCACCGTCTCGTCCACGGCGATCTGGAGGGTGTCCCCGTCGACGAGATCCAGGGTGTACCCGCCTTCGCGGGCCCTGTGCCACAGCTCCTTGGCGCCGCCCGTGGCGGTGATGCGGATGGTGTCGAAGAACAGATCATCGGAGACGTCGAGGCCACCGGCGCGCAGGGCGGAGGCGAGCTGGTGAGCGCGATCGCGTACCTGCATGGCGATCCGGGTGAGCCCCTTCGGCCCGTGCCAAATGGCGAAGGCGGCAGCGGTGACGGCAAGGAGCACCTGAGCGGTACAGATATTGCTGGTGGCCTTGTCGCGACGGATGTGCTGCTCGCGAGTCTGGAGGGCCAGACGGTAGGCAGGATTGCCGTCGGCGTCTGTGGAAACACCCACCAAACGTCCGGGGATCTGACGCTCCAGACCGGCGCGTACCGACATGTATGCCGCATGCGGTCCGCCATTGCCCATCGGAACGCCGAAGCGCTGTGAAGAGCCGATGGCGACGTCTGCGCCGAGTTCTCCGGGCGGGGTCATGAGGGTCAGAGCGAGCACGTCGCACTCGGCGATGGCGATACCGCCAGCCTGATGGACGGCCTCGAAAACCTCGGAGGGGTTCCACAGCGCACCAGTGCTGTCCGGGTAGGGGGCCAGCACGCCGAAACAGCCAGCCTCGACCTCGGGTCGCCAGGACTCCGGGTTGCGCAGGTCCGTCTCGACGACCTCAATGCCAGCCGCCTCAGCATGCCCGAGGACGACGTCTCGAACCTGGTCGAAGACGTGGGTGTGGACGAGGAAACGGTTGGACTTCACCTTGCGGGACGCGCGGCGGGCCAACAGCATTCCCTCGGAGGCCGCAGTGGCCTCGTCGAGCAAAGAGGAGTTCGCCAGAGCCAGACCGGTGAGATCTGTGATGAGCTGCTGGTAGATCGTCAGGACCTCGAGACGGCCCTGGGAGATTTCCGGCTGGTACGGGGTGTAGACGGTGTACCAGGAGGGGTTCTCCAGGATGTTTCGACGGATGACCGGCGGGGTCAGGGTTCCGTAGTAGCCACGTCCGATGAGGGCGCGGGTGACACGGTTACCCTTTGCGATGTCAACGAGCTCGGCCCGGGCGGTTGCCTCATCGGCGGAGGGCGGCAGGCTCGGGGTGTGGACGGAGGAGCCATTCCTGTCGGAGTTGAGGACGGAAGCCGGGATGGCGTCGCGAACGATCTGTTCGCAGCTGGTCACACCGACCGTCTCGGCGATGTGACGCAGGTCCTCGACAACGGATCCGACGTGGCGGCTCGAGAAGGGGCGCGGCCCCTCGAGGCCGCGCCGATCCCCAGCGTGGTCTGTCATCGTCATCACTTGGTGGTGAGCTTGAGGTAGGCGTCGCGGTCCATGAGGTCATCGGCGAGCTGTCCGCCGGAGACCTTGAACAGCCATCCTTGGCCGAAGGGGTCAGAGTTGACGAGTTCGGGCGACTCGGAGATGGCCTCGTTGACCTCGGAGACGGTACCGGACACCGGGCTGAAGAGGTCTGATACCGATTTGGTGGACTCGACCTCGCCGATGGCCGATCCGGCCTGGACCTCGTTGCCGGCCTCGGGAATGTCGACGAAGACGACGTCGCCCAAGGCCTCGGCGGCGTAGTCGGTGATGCCGACGGTTACGGTGTCGCCGTCAACGGCGACCCACTCGTGCTCGGCGGAGTACTTGAGATCGGACAGTTCCATGTCTGCTCCTAAGGGGTTGTCTGGGGGCGGGTTGGTGGACGGTGTCAGGAACGCTTGTAGAAGGGCAGCTCGACGACGGTGACGTCGAGGGCCTTGCCTCGCACGTCGACGCTGAGCGAAGTGCCAACCGCGGCGACACCGGGATCTACGAAAGCCATTGCGATCGGGTGGCCCAGGGTGGGGGAGAGGATGCCGGAGGTGATGGACCCGACCTCCTTGCCCTCATTCATGACGGCGTAGCCAGCGCGCGCCGCGCGCCGTCCCTCGCCAGCCAGACCGACGAGAACACGGTCATCAGTCGTCTCGCGGTTCTCGAGGGCAGAGCGACCGACGAAGTCACCCTCCTTCTTGAAGTTGACGACTCGCCCAAGGCCGACCTGGGAGGGATGGATGTCGGTTCCCAGCTCATGCCCGTAGAGGGGCATGCCGGCTTCCAGACGCAGGGTGTCGCGACAGGCGAGCCCACACGGGGTGAGGTCATCGCCGCCGGCCTCCATGAGAAGATTCCAGAGGTGTTCGGCGGCCTCGGCCGGTACGTAGAGCTCGTAACCGTCCTCACCGGTGTATCCAGTACGGGCGACGAGCGTGGGGGAGCCGTCAAGCTGTCCGGTCAGGCAGCGGTAGTACTTGACGTCGCGGACCTCGTCGGAATCGAGGGTGGTGTCGGCCTTCGCCAGGGCCGCCAGCACGATCTCGACGGCCTTGGGTCCCTGCACTGCGACGAGGGCCGTCTGAGCTGACTCGTCGGAGACGGTGACGTCGAAGCTGGCACACCTCTTGGAGAACTCGGTCAGATCGGTTTCGGTGTTGGCAGCGTTGGCAACGACGAGATAATCACCGTCAGGCAGGTGGTAGGTCACGAGGTCATCGACGACGCCCCCGTCCTCGGTGAGCATGAGGGAGTACTTCGCGCGGCCCTCCGCGACGGCTGAGAGTTTGCCTGCCAGGGCGTAGTCGAGAGCTGCCCCGGCATCGGGCCCGGAGACTCTGATCTCGCCCATGTGAGACAGGTCGAAGATGCCGGCATTCTTGCGGACGGCGTGGTGTTCAGCCAGGTCTGAGGAGTACCGCACGGGCATGTCCCAGCCCGCGAAATCGGTGAAGGATGCTCCGAGACTCTCGTATACGGCCGCCAGTGGTGTACGTCGAAGCGTGGTCATGCTTGGAAGTATGGCATGACGCGGGACCGCGTGCTTGCCCGCAGCCAGAACTGAGGAAGTAGACTTGGTGACGTACGACGGAGTTCACCCCGCAAGCTCCGTGGCCGGTCAGGTAGGAGTTCGAGATGCCCTTGTCAGCAGAGGAGCAGCGGCGCCTTGCCGAGCTCGAGGAATATCTGTCCACCGACGACCCTGACTTTGCCCGATCGTTCTCGCGGAAGGCTTCGGCGACCCGTCGTCCCCATCCCGCCGGGGATGCCCTGGAGCAGCGGCGGAGACGGCATCGTCAAGCCCGTCGCCGTCAGATCCTCCTTGGCTCAGGCATGATGGTGCTGGGTCTAGCAGGGGTCGTCGGCGGGGTCGTGATGAGCAGTGGCCTCCTCGCCGTCGTCGGTTTCGTGATCATGGCCGTTGCGGTCGGAGTGCTGCTGTCCACGGGCCAAGGCACGATGCCGGGCAGCAATGGAATTCGGCCGCGTGGTGGGGGCCGTGAGAGCAATCCTGACTCCTTCACCGCTCGGATGGAGGAGAGGTGGCGTCGACGTCAGTCGCGATGAGACACGGTCGTCAGTCGTGGTGATTCTCACCTCATGAAGAGGGATGTCGGCATCCAGACAGCCAACCAGTGTGGTTTGGGGGTGTGCATCTTTCCGAGCCAGTCCTTGGCCGTCATGAGGTCGGAAGCCATCGAGTCGTAACGACCTTCCCTGCCCGACCAGCGGTCCCTTTCCTCGGCCAAGGCCAGCCGATTCACCGCCTGTGCAGTGGACTCGTCCATGTCCTGGGTCAAGGCGGTCGCCTGGTGGCGAGGCGTGCCGTCGGGCCAGGGCAATCCATGGTCAATCCACAGTCCGCGTAGCTCCTGCCAGGTGTCGGCTGCCGACCCGCTCGAGATTCGGCGCCGCGAGATGAGGATGCGGGTGAGCATCGGCAGGACGAGCAGGAGCAAAACGATCAGCGCTCCGAGGAGGAGCGGCCAGTTAACGCCGCCGTGTTCAGTGCTGCTGACGGGAATCGGGCTGCTCGACGCTGTCGGGGTGCTGGACGCCGTGGGAGGCGGCGTCGATGACGTCGATGCGGATGACTGGGCCGAGGGAGTCGGGCTGGTCGACGGGGTCGGAGTGGGAGACTGTGTGGCTGCGGCCTTACGGGTCCAGGCCGGTGCCGGGGCCACCGCGGCAGTCGGCTCGAACCTCACCCATCCGTAGTCCTGGAAGTACAGTTCCGGCCACGCGTGCATCTGGTTGGCACGCACCTTCCAGCTGTCGCCCTTGTGACTCCCGGGGAGGAATCCGATGGAAACCCGTGATGGAATCCCCTCGATGCGGGCCATGAGAGCCATCGACGCGGCGAAGTGAATGCAGTATCCCCGGTGGGTCCGCAGCAAGAAGGTCTCGAGCACCTGGAAGCCGTTGCCCTCGGGGGCGTTGATGTCGTAATGGAACCGGGAGTCGTCACGTAACCAGTTCTGGATGGCGATGGCCTTGGCCACCGGGGCGGTCTTCCCCCTGACGATTCGGTGTGTCAGCTCCTTGATGTCAGTAGGCGCTGCGTCCGGGACATCGGTGTAGACCGTGCCGTCAGGAATGCCGGCCTTCGCATCGTCGAAGGTCGCTGGATCAGGGTCCGGCTCCTGGGCGGAGATGCTGTACTGCATGTCGTCAGTCGCGTGGTCTCGATCGGCAGAGGTCGAGACGATCGTCAGACTGTCGGGGTCCCAGGCCCAGGTCTGGTCGACGTCAGCATCGATCGGACCGTAAGGAGCCGGAAGGTACTGCGATGAGAAGCCGTTGACGGTGACGTCGACGGTGCGGGTCTGCGAATGACCGGTCAGTCCCGGAACCTTTCCGGGAGCAGAGTGCTCCAGGTTGACCGGGACGAGTCCCCACCCTCGATCCGTCATCTTGGGCAGAGAGGTCATGCGCAGGTACTCGCCGTCACGACTGTTGGTGATGTAGTCGATCACCGACACCGTTGACTTGTTGTGGAGGTTTCGGCGCAGATCGATGGTGGGATCACTCATGTGCACCGGGGCCGAGGAGGCTCCTGACGGGCGAGCCAGGTCGACGTGGCCCCACACCGGGGCGATGGTCGCGAGAACCGTCGCGAGGGCGATGGTGATGGCTCCGACGATGACCGCTGACGGTCCGGTCAGTCGGCCGCCGTCGCGCAGTGCGTGATCGACGGCGAGGATGAGGAGCCAGCCGGCTGCGACCAGGGTGAAACTCCACCACGGGGCATCGCTGGTGGCTGTCAGGACAGCGGGGAGGTGTGTTGCCAACAGCGGGGCGAGGGACCAGCCCGGGCTCTCCAAGGTGATGGTGAGCAGATCCGTCACGACGGTGAGGACGCCGACCACTGTCGTCACCAACCAGATGACGCCGATCGACGGGGGCAGCGGGCCGTCGGTTGTCTGGATGAGGGTGATGGTGTCTCGGTAGAGATGCAGGAAGTTGAACGGGAAACTGCCTGACGAACCGGCAGTGGATGCGCAGATTCCTCCCATCACGGCGGCGATGACGAGAACGAGGACGGCTTGTACGCCTTGCACCTCGGCGTGGTCCCAACGATGACGTCGGCACAGCAGGGCTACGGCTTCGATGACGACGATGATGGCCGTCGGTCCGACCCAGTACCAGGGGTCGGCGGTGAGATCCGACAGCGACAGGGTTGCCAGAATCATGGCTAGCGCGACCGCAAGATGGATCGCCACCCCGTGGGAGTACTCGGGTGGCTGCTCGACCGGTCCGAGGAATGTCGAGACCCGGGATTCAGGCTGGGCAGCGCGACGTGGATTGCTCATGAGATAGCCGTCCTCCCGTCGTGGAGCAGCTGGCGCCATGCTGTCTCGACGGAGGTGTGGGAGTTGACGGGGACAACCGTCCACCCGGCGTCGGACAGCTCGGTCAGGGCTCGTTCGTGTTCCGCGGCCTGCTCGACGGTTCCTCGGAACCGTCGAGCCGTGAAGGAGTCGGCGTCGAGGACAAGAGCGAGTCCAGCAACGCGGTCTCGTCTCAGGTCCACGAGATCCGCGACGTCAGCCGATTCCAGCCGGCCGAGGATCGCGATGGCTGGGCCGTCAATTCCTCGGCAGGATTCGACCGCCTCATCAAGAGTGATGTCAGGACGTAGCGGTTCGTCGACGAGTGCCTCGAGGAGACTACCGGTGAGAGGACCGGCCGAATCGACGACGTGAGTGACGTATCCGTCCGTCTTGAGCCGAGTGGTTATGGACGCCACTGAGTTGACGGCCCACTCGAAGGAGGCGTTGGGGCCGGCACCGGCGTGGTGATGAGCACGGGAGTCCAGCATGACCACCACCGACGGATTCCAGGCCTGTTCCTCACGACGAACCATGAGGTCGCCGCGGTGTGCCGTGGATCGCCAGTGGATACGTCGCACCGAGTCCCCGGTGTGCCAATCGCGCACCATGGCGTCGTCGGGACCACGCCTACCGGCATTGACGGCGGAGGATCTGGCGGCGAAGCCCTGGCTACCGAGCTCTCCAGAAGGGCCCAGATCGACGATTCTCGGTGTCACGACGACTTCCGCTGTCTCCCCGAGGTCGGAGTGGCGACAGGCCATGCCGAAGGGGTCGACGGTACGCATCATGACGGGCCCGATCGTGAATCGGCCACGAGTGGTGGGCACGACGGGCGTCTGAATCATTCCGGCTGACCACCGAGCCTGGCCCAGGGCGGCGGGCAGAGTGTCAGTGAATCGTGCCGCTCCCAGCGGCAATCCTCCACGACGCTCCACCGTCACCGTCTCGACGGTCTCGGACCCCAACGGTATCTGCACCGGAGCCAGACTCCGCGCGGTTCGGATCCGTGGACAAAACCATGCCACGACAGCAGTGGCGACCAAGGGCAGCAGGATGAGGAGTATGCCGATCCGGACCAGGTCCCGTTGATCAATGCTCAAGCCGATGACCGCCAGGACGATGCCGACGATTCCGACGGCACGCCCCCGTGTAGTGAGAATCCCCCGGCGGCGAGGGGAGTTGGACGCCGACGAGGAATTCATCGGTCCTGATGGGTTCGCTCGGGCAACGGCACCTGACGCATGATCGAGTTGACGAGGGACTCGGCTGCCCGGGCAGTGTCGTGGCTCGCAGCCCCGCTGCGTCCTGAGAGCACCAGACGGTGAGCCAGGACCAGGGTGGCGAGGGCCTGGACGTCGTCAGGAATGACGTAGTCACGACCATTCATGGCAGCGCGAGCTCGACAGGCCCGAACCAGGTGGAGGGCCGCGCGTGGAGACGCCCCCAACCGAATGGACTCGTGACTGCGGGTCGCAGCGACAATGTCCAGGACGTACTCATGGATGTCGGTTGCCACGTGGACTCCGAGAACAGCCGAGATGAGACCCCGAACCGTCACGGCGTCGGTGACCGGGGTGACCTCGTCGAGAGGTGAGGCTGCACCGTGGTGTTCGAGCATGGCGAGCTCGGCGGGGCGAGTCGGGTAGCCCATGGTGATGCGGGCCATGAAGCGGTCTCGCTGAGCCTCCGGCAGGCGGTAGGTGCCCTCCATCTCGAGGGGGTTCTGGGTGGCCACCACCATGAAGGGGGCGTCAAGGACGTGAGTCTGACCATCCGCCGAGACCTGACGCTCGGCCATCGCCTCAAGGAGAGCGGACTGGGTCTTGGGGGAGGCCCGGTTGATCTCGTCACCGACGACGATGTTGGCGAAGATTCCGCCGGGTTTGAAGACGAACTCCCTCTTCTCCTGGTCATAGACGCTGACGCCGGTGATGTCGGAGGGCAGCAGGTCCGGAGTGAACTGGATGCGGTGCACGGTGCAGTCAATGGCGCGGCCGAGCGCACGGGCAAGCATCGTCTTGCCGACGCCGGGTACGTCCTCCACCAGGAGATGGCCTTGGGCGAGCAGCACCACGAGGGCGGTGTCGATGCGTCCGTCCTTGCCCTCGATGACCCCGGCCACAGCCGAGCGGATGGCATTCGTGACGGCCACCACGTCGTCGATCGTCGCTGTTGGGGCTGCGACGTCGCCGAGGGGTTGGGCATGGGCCGGATGGACCGGCTGCGGTTCTTCGTGGCTCAACGGAATCCTCCTTGCGTGCACGGCAGTGACCGGAGCCCATGCTATCCGGGCCTTCTGACGGTGATGCCCCTCTCGCTGTCGCGGTCCTCCGAACAGGGGCGAACGACCTTCTCGGACTCACATTGACATTTCTGACACCCACTTCACCGCGTCATCACGCGGTGGGAGTGGTGGGAAGTGGAGGTCGAGGAGTCGGGATGGTGACTTAGTGGAGCATTGTGGAGTATGGTGGAGGCAAGTGGAGGAGATCGCCCCGATCGTGGAGCAAGGAGGTGCCCGGTGTTCCTGGGTACGCACACTCCAAAGCTCGACGAAAAAGGCCGCTTCTTCCTACCGGCGAAGTTCCGCGACGAGTTGGACGACGGGTTGGTCATCACCAGGGGCCAGGACAGGTGTCTGGCGATCTACCCGACCGAAACCTTCGTGGAGACGACCCGGGAGATCGCTAAGGGTTCGGTGAGTGTCAAGAAGGTTCGTGACTACCAGCGCATGTTGGCAGCCGGTGCCAGCGACACCACTCCGGACAAGCAAGGGCGGGTCATGATTCCGTCGATGCTGAGGCGCTACGCCGGTCTCGACAAGGAGATCGTCGTGGTGGGTGCGATCACCCGTGTCGAGGTGTGGGACGCCACCGAGTGGGAGAAGTACTCCGAAGCCCAGGAGGAGATCTTCGCCGACATGAACGAGGAGGTCTTCGCCGAACAGTGATCGCGTGATCCGCGGCTCCGGTCCGACCGGGCCCCCTGACACAACTTCCCCTGTGCCAGGTGGTTCAGCCGGAACGGAACCCCGGACCACGGGTCGTCGACACCGGTCGAAGACGTTGCTGGCAGACCATGCCGGGGAGGGGATGCTCATGGCGACCGATGCCATTGCCGGCGATGCCGTTCACATCCCTGTCATGCGCACCCGCATTCTCGACCTTCTCTCCCCGGCCCTCGAGGGCGAGAACCCCGTTCACCTTGATGGCACCCTTGGTATGGGAGGTCACGCCGAAGCTGTTCTGAACCGGTTCCCTCGCGTACAGCTCGTCGGTATCGACCGGGATAAGCAGGCCCTGGCCATGGCGGGTGCGCGACTCGAGTCGTTCGGGGATCGCGTCCATCTCGTCCATGCCGTCCATGACGAGCTCCCCGATGTCCTCGATGGCCTTGGGTTGGGAAACGTGAATTCGGTGCTGCTCGATCTGGGGCTGTCCTCCTTGCAGATTGACGAGGTGGGCCGCGGGTTCTCATACTCCGTCGATTCCCGGCTGGACATGCGCATGGACCAGTCTGGTGGACGTACTGCCGCCGAGATCGTCAACGCGTCCGCCCCAGGCGACCTGGTGCGGATCCTGCGCGAGTACGGCGAGGAGAAGTTCGCCGATCGCATCGTGCGGGCCATCGTCGCAGAGCGGGATCGTCAACCCATTGAGACCTCCGGACGCCTCGTCGACATCATCTCCGAGGCGATCCCCGCCGCTGTTCGGCACAAGCGTTCGGGGCATCCCGCCAAGCGCACCTTTCAGGCACTGCGTATTGCCGTCAACCGCGAGATGGAGACCCTTCCAGCGGTACTTCCCCGAGCACTCGACCGGCTCGCCGTCGGCGGCCGGATGGCAGTTCTCGCCTACCACTCCCTGGAGGATCGGCCAGTCAAGGAAGTCTTCCGGGACGCTTGCGCCGACACCGCTCCAGCGGGTCTGCCGATGGTTCCAGAATCAATGGCAGCCAAGTTCAGCCCTGTCACTCGAGGAGCTGAACGTCCTGACGCCGATGAGGTGTCCACGAATCCACGATCCGCGTCAGCACGGTTGCGGATCATCGAGCGGATCCGCCCAGGATCCGTCAGTTCTCAGCATGCGACGAAGGAGAGCCGATGAGTGCCGAACCAGCACCGCGTCCCCACCCGGCCAAGGTTGCCGCAGCGCGTACCGCCCCGTTACGTCCGGTGCTGCGGGCCCTGCCACGGCGGGTTCAGCAGCAGAGGATGGGACGGCTCGGCTTCGCCATCCTCATCGTCGTCATGCTGGCTGCCGGGTTGGCCGGTCTCCTGGTGCTCAACACCACAATCCAGGCACAGTCCATGCAGATTGCCCAGGAGACGCGCAATCTCAACGTCCTGCAGCACCAGCAGGCCGTGCTCGGGGCTGAGGTCGACCACTTGCGAGGACCGCAGAACCTGCAGGAAGAGGCCAAGAAGCTCGGCATGAGGCCGAATCCCTACGGCTCTTACATCGACCTGCGCACTGGCACGGTGATGGGAACCCAGACGAGGGTTGACGGCAAGGAAGCACCAGGACTCATCGGTGAGACGGCCAAGCCAGAGCTGGGTCAGCCGTGAGCGATTCCCGGCGTTCCACGGATCCAACCCGGCGTCCCGGTTCCGCCCGACCGCCTGCGTCCGGGCGTGGATCCGCGCCATTGCGCCCCGGTTACCGTCCGGGTCATCCTGCGTCGAGCGCGAGGCCAGCCCCACGGATGGCCTCCCAACGAGGCCGTCTGACCATCATCATGGCGGCATTCCTCGTGCTCGCGATCGGTCTGGCCAGCCGCGCTCTGCAGTTGCAGGCCATCGAGGCTCCTGCGTACGCGGCCTCGGCGGCCGCGCGGATGAAGTACACATACGACCTGCAGCCCGACCGCGGACGGCTCACTGATCGCAATGGCACCGTCATGGCGCAGACTCAGCCGGCCGTGTTGGTATTCGTCGACCCTCGCATGATCTCGCGCAATGGCGTTGACGAGCGGGTCACCATGAGTCGTACCCAGCGGGAGAAAGCCGCTGCAGCCCCCAAGGCGATTGCCAAGATCCTGGCCAAGCACCTCGGCGGACGTCCGGAGGATTACCGCAAGGCTCTCACAGCCACCGACTCCAAGGGCAATCTCAGCCGCTACTCGGTGGTGCGTCACCACGTCGACAGCTACACCTTCGACCTCATCAAGAAGGACATGAAGGAGGGGGAATGGTACGGGATCTTCAGCTCGAATGACCCGATCCGCACCTATCCCTCCGGGAAGGTGGCGTCCAATGTCGTCGGATTCGTCAATGCCGAGGGCAAGGGCGCTGGCGGCTTCGAACACAGCCACGACAAGGCCTTGGCAGGTGTGCCCGGAAAGGAGTCCTACGAAGCTTCGACGTGGGGACGCATCCCGCTGGGATCCAACACCCTCGTTCCTGCCGTCAATGGCACCAGTTACGCCCTGACCCTTGACGCACAGCTGCAGCTCATGGCCCAGCAGGCACTGGGCACGGCCATCAAGAACGCCAAGGCCAAGAGTGGCGAGATCATCATGATGGACGTGACGAATGGCGAGGTACTCGCCATGGTGTCGATGCCCACCTTCGACTCGAACAAGCCGGGGAAGGCCAAGGAGAGCCAGACCCGCAATCGGACCATCCAGGATGCCTACGAACCGGGGTCGGTCCAGAAGGTACTGACGATGGCCGCCCTCACCGACCAGGGAGTCCTCACTCCCGATACCCACATCGTCGTTCCTCCGGCCTTGTCCTCCGGGGGCGGCAAGATCACGGATGCCGAGCCCCACGGCACCGAGCACCTGACCGCTCGCGGTGTTTTCGTGCACTCCTCGAACATCGGGACGACCCTCTTCGCCCGAAACCTCGACAAGGGGACCATGGCCTCCTACCTCAAGTCCTTCGGCCTAGGGGCACCTACCGGGATCGGTCTTCCCGGCGAGGCCCACGGCCAGATTCCCAAACCGGACATGCCCGACTACACCCGTGACCAGGTGGCCTTTGGCCAGGGGTTGTCGGTGACCGCGATCCAGGAGGCTGCTGCGGTGGCTGGCATCGTCAACGGTGGTGTATACCACTCCCCGACGATCATCAAATCAGCTGTCGACGGTCACGGTGAACCTGCTGAGATCCCCGACACGACGACCCGCCGAGTGATCTCCCAGCAGGCTTCCGGGCAGGTCCGCGACATGATGGAGAACGTCGTCTCGACGGCCAAGGGCCGACCGATCCCGGATTACCGAATGGGGGGAAAGACGGGTACTGCGCAGCGTGTTGACCCGCAATGCCACTGCTATCGCGGTTACATCTCCTCATTCATCGCCGTCGCTCCCATCGAGAAGCCGCGTATTCTCACCTATGTCGTCATCAACCAGCCCACCAACGGACACACAGGTACGGAGGTGGCGCAGCCGGCGGCGCGGCAACTGATGTCCGTCGCCCTGCCGCGCTACGGTGTGCAACCGTCCACCGACAAAGCGCGCAAGGAACCCTTGGAGTACCAGCCGTGAGCCCTGAACCCACTCCCACCCCCACATCACCTGCAGACACCGCCCTGCGGCCCTCGGAGGTGAATTCCATTGCGTGGGGTGATCTGGTGGCCGAGCTCGACGGGTGTCGGGCTGATGAGAACGGTCCTGCGATCAGCGGGATCACCCTGGACTCCCGTCAGGTACGTCACGGCGACTTGTACGTCGGTCTGCACGGTCTCCACGCCCATGGGGCTCGATTCGCTGGCTCGGCAGCACAGTCCGGTGCGGTGGCAGTCCTCACTGACGACGAGGGTGCGACCCTCGCTGCGGATGCCGGTGTGCCGATCATCGTCGTCCCGGATCCCCGGGCTGCGATGGCGGTTGCGGCTGCCAAGATCTTCGGCCATCCCGCTGATGCCATGACGATGTTCGGTGTCACTGGTACCAATGGCAAGACGACGACGGCCTTCCTGGTGGAGGCAGGTCTGCGAGCTGCTGGACGCCACGTCGGGACGATCGGGACGATTGGATTCCAGCTCGACGGTGTCGAGTTGCCGAGCGCTCGTACCACAGTGACGACCCCGGAAGCTCCGGATCTCCAAGGTCTCTTCGGCGCCATGGCTGAGAGGGGAGCGACCGACGTCGTCATGGAGGTCTCCTCCCACGCCCTCGCCCTGCAACGGGTCGACGGCACCCGTTTCGATGTCGCTGCCTTCACCAACCTCGGTCGCGATCATCTTGACTTCCACAAGACCCTCGATGATTACTTCGAGGCCAAGGCTCGTCTGTTCACCTCGAACCTGGCCCGGCTCGGCGTCATCAACGTTGACGACCCGCGCGGACGTCAACTCGTCGAGAGGATGCAGGCCAGTGGCGTCACGGCCGTGACGACGTCGATCCACGAACCCTCCGACTATCAGGTGATGTCGTGGCATCCGGGACCGCACGGGGCCGTCCTCGAGGTCACGACCCCGTCGGGGGAGCGCACTCTCGAATTGTCCCTGCCCGGTGAGTTCAACGTCCGCAACGCGGTCATGGCCCTGGCAATGCTGGAAGCCGCAGGGCTCTCCTTCGACGAGGTTGCGCACGGATTGTCGTCTGCTCAGGTGCCAGGTCGGATGGAGCGCGTCGACCTCGGCCCTGACTCACCGACCGCTCTGGTCGACTTCGCGCACACTCCGCAGGCGATTGCCTCCGCCCTTGATGCGGCACGGTCCTCGGTCGATGGGGGGCGTCTCATCGCCGTCCTGGGCGCTGGGGGAGACCGTGACGCCGCCAAGCGTGGCCCCATGGGTGATGTTGCGGCTGAGAGGGCCGACGTCGTCATCATCACCGACGACAACCCACGTACTGAGGATCCGGCAACGATCCGCGCAGCGGTGTTGGAGGGTGCCCACGAGGCCGCCGAGGACGGTGTCATCGTCGTCGATGGCGGACGCCGTCGTGAGGCGATCAACGAGGCCTTGAGAATGGCCGAGGTCGGAGACGTCATCTGCGTGCTCGGCAAGGGGCACGAGACCGGACAACATGTTGGCGGCGAGGTGCTGCCATTCGACGATCGTGAGGTCATCCGAGCTGAATGGCACACCATGG
>OFLO01000197.1_pt1 | contig 22507 bp, 19 predicted proteins | sample 1540831 | NCBI WGS metagenome assembly OFLO01 (sample SAMEA4413049, study PRJEB24355) | metagenome | biome: human; feature: gut; material: faeces | place: United Kingdom | collected 2010 | reverse complement strand
TTCTTCCGCATCAGCACGTTCCTGCCCTATGCGGTGCCCGCGGTGGTGTCCACGCTGGTGTGGGGCTTCGTGTACGGCGCGAAGTACGGCCTGGTGGGCTCGTTCAACGACTTCTTCGGCACGAACGCCGACGTGCTGCAGCCGAGCGTGCTGCTTGCCTCCATCGGCAACATCAGCACGTGGGAGATCACCGGCTCCCTGATCACGATCATCCCGCTGGTCATCGCGTTCCTGTGCCTGCAGAAGTACTGGCAGTCCAGCCTCGCCGCAGGCGCCGTCAAGGAGTAGTTGCTACTCCCTCCAGCTCTCCTCAGAGAGGGGAGCTGGAGAAATGGGGTCTTGGCTTCCCTCTCTGAGGAGAGCTGTCGAACGCAGTGAGACTGAGGGGAGCCAAAGCCCAAAACCGGCAAACACAACACCGGCCATGAGCCGATACAATAAAGGATTTGATTAATATGACTACTCGTAGAGCATTTAGGTGGCCGTCCCTGCTGACGGAATCCGGCCGCGGCATCGCGTTCGGCGGCGACTACAACCCGGACCAGTGGCCCGAGGAGACGTTGGACGAGGATATCCGTCTCATGGGTGAGGCCGGCGTGAACGTCGTATCGCTGGCAATCTTCAGCTGGGACAAGATCGAGCCGGTCGAGGGCGCGTTCACGTTCGAGTGGCTCGACCATGTGATCGACAGGCTCGGCAAAGCCGGCATCGCCGTGGACTTGGCCTCCGCCACCGCCACCGCGCCGCTGTGGCTGTACGAATCCCATCCAGAGGTGCTGCCGGTAGACCGGTATGGTCATATCGTCAACGCGGGCTCACGCCAGTCGTGGCAGCCCACAAGCCCGGTGTTCAAGGAATACGCGCTGCACCTGTGCCGCAGACTTGCCGAACACTACAAGGACAACCCGTATGTGACCGCCTGGCACATGGGCAACGAATACGGCTGGAACAACCGCTACGACTACTCCGACAACGCCTTGGCTGCGTTCCGCACGTGGTGCGAGGCCAAGTACGGTACCATCGACGCGTTGAACGAGGCGTGGGGCACGGCCTTCTGGTCGCAGCACGTGAACAGTTTCGACGAGGTGTTGCTGCCGCGTCACATGGGCGGCGACGCCATGGTCAACCCGCCGCAGCAGCTCGACTATGAGCGGTTCGGCAACGACATGCTGCTCGACTTCTACAAGGCCGAACGTGACGCCATCGAGCAGATCTGCCCCGACAAGCCGTTCACCACGAACTTCATGGTCTCCACCGACCAGTGCGTCATGGACTACGCCAAATGGGCCGGCGAGGTGGACTTCGTGTCCAACGACCACTACTTCCATGAAGGCGAATCCCACCTGGACGAACTCGCCTGCTCGGACGCGCTCGTGGACTCCCTCGCGCTGGGCAAGCCGTGGTACGTGATGGAGCACTCCACCTCAGCCGTGCAGTGGAAGCCGCTCAACGCGCGCAAACGGGCCGGCGAACTTATGCGCGACTCCCTGGCCCACGTGGCCATGGGCGCCGACGCCATCTGCTTCTTCCAATGGCGGCAGTCCGTGTCCGGCGCCGAGGCGTTCCACTCCACCATGCTGCCCCACGCGGGCGCCGACACGAAGGTCTTCCGCGGCGTATGCGAGCTCGGCAAGGCGCTGAAGACTCTCTCCGACGCCGGGCTGCAGGGCACTGAGCTCGAGCGTGCCGGCACGGCGATCCTGTTCAGCGCGGAATCCGAATGGGCCGCACGCTCCGAAACCCTGCCCAGCATGAAACTCAACCACTGGCACGACGTTCGCGACTGGTACCGCGGCTTCCTGGATGCCGGGCTGCGCGCGGACGTGGTGCCGCTCGCCTACGACTGGGCCGACTACAAAACCATCGTGCTGCCCACCGTGCTCAGCCTGTCCGACGAAGACGTTCGCCGTATCGCCGACTTCGCGAAGGCCGGCGGAACCGTCATCGTCGGCTACGCCACTGGCCTGATCGACGAGTACTTCCACATCGGGCTCGGCGGATACCCAGGTGCCGGCAATGGCCTCCTACGCGACATGATCGGCATCCGCAGCGAAGAATTCAACATCCTCGGTGAAGAAGCCGAAGGCGAGCCCAGCGAAATCAGCCTGTCCAACGGTTTGACGACCCGCCTGTGGCAGAATGACGTGACTTCCGTAGCCGCGGACGCCACAGTGCTCGCCTCTTACACAGGTGAGTCCGCCGCCGACTGGGAGCTGGAGCGCACCCCCGCCATCACCAGCCGTCCCTATGGCAACGGTACCGCCATCTACGTGGGCTGCGACCTCAACCGTCACGACATTGCCCAGCTGCTCAAAGCACTTGGCTCCCGCTGGCGGGAGCTGTCGGCGCAGCCGACTGAGGGTGGTCAAACTCCAACCTATCCCACCACAGATCCCCGCATCCTGCACACCATCCGCCGATCCGCAGACGGCTCCACCCGCTTCGATTTCTACCTCAACCGCTCAAACCAGCCCGTCGCCATCAACGGTGTGGAAGGCAAGCCCATCATCGCCCACCGTTGCGAGACGGATGCCGTCGGATATACGCTGAACCGTAACGCTATTCTTATCGCTAAAACGTCCTGCTAAACCGCGCTAGAATGGCAATGTTGTCCGGATGGAGGAGCGCGGCATGAGCGACGAGAAAACAGCCAAGCGTCGAGTGACGCTACGCGATGTCGCTCAGGCCGCCGGTGTATCGCTCAAAACTGCGTCGAACGTGATCAATGGCTCCGGACGTATGACCGATGAGACCCGTGCCAAGGTCGAGTCGGTCATTAAGGACCTCGACTACCGAGTCAACGTGGCCGCCCGCAACCTCAACCGCAATCACACCGGTTTCATCACCCTTGCCGTGCCTTCGCTGATTCCGCCATATCTGGCCGAGTTGGCCAACCGCACCATCGAGGCCGCCCGCCAGCGCAACTATTCCGTATACGTCACCACGTATGCGGAAGGCTCCGCGAAAGGCGCGCGCGATCTGCTGAAGAAGTTCAACTCCACAGTGTCCGATGGCATGATCCTTTCCATGAGCGAGGTGGAAAACATTTCGCCCGATGATCTGAAGGTTGATTTTCCGCTGGTCATCGTTGGCGCGCGTACCACGTGGGGCATTGTGGATCACGTGACCCCAGACGATGTATCCGCAGCCGCCATGGCCGCAGGCTACCTGTATGAGCGCGGTTCCACCAGACTTGCAGTGATCGGTGCCCGTGACGTTTACGACGAAGATGCATTGCTGAATGCCGTAGAAGGCAACGCGCAGCTGCGTCTGCGCGGCATCATCGAAGAGACCCGCAGGCGTGGGCTCTCCTTGGATCCGCAGCTGATTGGCAACACCGATCAGGATTGGACCATTGGAGCCGGTGCCCGTGTGACCCAGCGGCTCATTGATTCCGGCGTGCCGTTCGACGGTGTGATCGCCCTGAACGATCAGTTGGCCATCGGCGCATTGACCGCTTTGCGCACCGCTGGTTATGAGGTGCCCGCGCAGGTGCAGGTCATCGGCTTCGATAACAACGAGGAAGCCCCCTACCTGCAGATTCCGCTGACCACCATGGATTCCCGCCTTGACTGGACGGCTCCCACGGCAGTGAATCGCATCCTCGGACGCATCGACGGCAGCATCATCAAGCCCGAACTGCTCACCACCGAATCCCAAGTCATCGCCCGCGCCTCCACACGTTGACATGCGCCTCTCCGTGTACAGTGGCGTGTAGTCGCAGCAATAAAGGAGCATCACAAGCCATGGCCGACGGACATATTAACCCTGCCAACGTACCGGATATCGCACTTCGGGACGGCCATTCCATTCCGCAGGTCGGTCTCGGCGTGCTACGTATCGACGACGAGGGCCTGGCCCGCACGCTCGGCGTGTGCAACTTCATGCCCGCCGACCTGAAGCGTCTGCACGAGGAGACCGGCGCATGGCCGGCCGTCAACCAGATCGAGCTGCACCCCACGTGGCAGCAGCGCGAAGTGGTGGCCTTTTGCAAGGAACATGGCATCGCCGTGGAGGCTTACTCGCCGATGGCCCGTGGTGCTGACCTCAACGCCGGCAACGGCACTATCGAGAAGATCGCCGCCGCGCATGGGGTCAGCCCAGCCCGGGTGATTCTGCGCTGGCACATCGAAAACGGCACCATCATCATTCCGAAGTCCGTGCACGCAGCGCGCCAGAAGGAAAACCTCGACCTGTTCGGCTTCGAGCTCACCGCCGAAGAACATGCAGCCATCGATGCTCTTGACGGTCCGACCCGCGCCGGTCATGACCCCCTCACCTTCACCTACGCCTGATGTCTCCGCACCGTCGTCCTTACCGTTCCAGCGCTCACTTCAGCCGCCGCTTCAACGCCTCCGGGCCACTGGAGCGTGTGCTTATTCTCATTGTCATTGCGGCGGTCATTGGCATTACGGTCGGCCTGCTGCTGCCGCGAGTCAATCCTGATGCAGCCAAGCTCACCGGCGGATACACCGCCACCGGTTCCGCCGCTGACACGTTGAACAAGCTTACCGTGGATGACAACCAGAGCGCACATGGCTACGACCGCGATTCCTTTGCATTCCGTTCCGTCGATACCGACGGTAACGGTTGCGACGCCCGCGATGATGTACTTGCCCGCGACCTGACCGATGTCAAATACAAATACGCTGGTTCCTGTGTGGTGATGTCCGGCACATTGGATGACCCTTATACCGGGCAAACCATCAACTTCGTGCGCGGCCGCACCACCAGCGCCAAAGTGCAGATCGACCATGTGGTAGCGCTCGAAAATGCATGGCAGTCCGGTGCCAACAAGTGGCTCGCAACCAAACGTCACGAGTTTGGCAATGACCCTTATAATCTGCTCGCCGTGGATGGCCCCGCCAACCAGGAGAAAGGCTCAGCCTCCGCCGCTTACTGGCTGCCCACCAACAGCGAATACCGCTGCGACTACGTGGCACGCCAAATTGGCGTCAAAGACAAGTACCAACTCACCGTCACATCTCAAGAAAAGGATGCCATGCTCGCCGTCCTCCACACCTGCCCCGGCCAAGCCGTGCCAGCGGATTAGGAGGAAGAGGCTATCTCGAGGGATTATCCAGTAGAGGAGCGTGCCCCTCGTCAAATGCTCGTAGCAGTCGTCGCAAGAGAAATGTGGCGAAATAAGGTGCAGTAAACACATGTTCACTACTGCCGATATTGCCTGCAGATAATTTCACGCCAAACTGAATCTCCGGATACGAGTCAGAAGAGATCAACGTTCGCATAGATTTGGCAGTAGTAAACATGTGTTTACTGCAATTACTGCGATTCTGCACTTTCATGAGTGAGATAAACGGCGTATCCTCTGTTGACTGACTCATCATTCGCCAATTGTCCGCAAATCGTTTGTGTATTGACACCCGAAACATGCCTGCGCTATAACTGGGCGCGGTATGAAGGAAATAGGGGAAGACGATATGACAGCACCACACCAGGCAGCAAGCGCCACTGCGGCAGACATTGAGCAGGAAACGTCGGAAATCGAGAAGGAACGCCGAATCGCCAGCGATGAGGCGAACAACAAGGAAAATCCTCATGGCCATGCGCTCGCTAGCATTTTGGGGCCCGCGTTCGTGGCCGCTGTGGCTTATGTGGATCCAGGCAACGTGGCCGCCAACATCACGTCCGGCGCACGCTACGGCTACCTGCTGGTATGGGTGCTGGTGCTCGCCAACGCTATGAGCGTGCTCATCCAATACCAGTCCGCCAAGCTCGGTATTGTGACCAATAAATCCCTGCCCGAGTTGCTGGGCGAACGTATGAGCGACGCCGGCCGGTTCATGTTCTTCATGCAGGCCGAGGTCATCGCCATCGCCACCGATTTGGCGGAGGTGATTGGCGGCGCCATCGCGCTGAATCTGCTTTTCGGTCTGCCGATGTTCCTCGGCGGCCTGGTCATCGGTGCGGTCTCCACTGTGATGTTGTGGTTCCAAGGCGGCAAATCGCAAACCACATTCGAGCGCATCATCATCGTGATGCTGCTGGTTATCACGTTCGGCTTTATCGCGGGTCTGTTCGTGGCCCCGCCGAATCCCGTCGAAGTGGCCAAGGGGCTGATTCCGCGCTTTAAGGGTACGGATTCGGTGTTGATGGCCGCTTCGATTCTGGGTGCTACGGTGATGCCGCATGCCATCTACCTGCACTCCACGCTGGTGAACGACCATTACGCGGGCGGCGAGAAGCCATCGGTCGAGCGTCAGCTCAAAGGCTCGAAGATTGATGTGGCTTGGGCGTTGTTGCTGGCCGGCACGGTGAATCTGGCCATGCTGGTGCTTGCCGCCAACTCCCTGCATGGCATGTCAGGCACGGATTCCATCGATGGCGCTCAGCGGGCGATCACTCAGGTGCTCGGCCCGGTGATTGGCATGATTTTCTCCATCGGCCTGCTGGCTTCGTCGTTAAGCTCCACGTCGGTCGGCACCTATGCCGGCTCGGAGATTATGCACGGCCTGTTGCACGTCAACGCCCCGATGTGGGCCTGCCGTGTGGTCACGCTGGTGCCGGCTCTGATTGTGTTGTGGTTCGCCAAGGACCCTACGGAGGCACTGGTGATTGGTCAGGTGGTGCTTTCCATCGGCATTCCGTTTGCTGTGATCCCGCTCATGCGCTATACGCACAGCAAGGAACTCATGGGCAAATGGGCTGATGGTACGATCAAGCACATCATCTTCCTGATTGTGGTGGCGCTGATTGTGACCCTCAATGTGCTGCTCATCGTCCTGACATTGATGGGACGGGCGTAAGAAGCTGATGAGCTCGCTCCCGCCAGCGGGAGCGAGCAGCTTACCGAGCCATACGCCGTGCGCGGCGTTCGCGCAGCGTACGCAAGGAAATAATGTCACGCGTACGTCCGGCACCGTCGCCCTTGACACCGAAAATCACCATCAGCACCATCACAAAGCACAGCAGTGCAGAGAAGCGAAGCGCCCACTGGATGCCAAAGATGGAAGCCGCAACGGCCGAGGCTCCCGCCTGATGCCTCCATGCGGCGAACGTTTCCATAAGAATCACCAGCACGGGTGCACCCACGGCGCCCGCGATTTGCCGCGCGGTGTTCGTGACCGACGATCCGGCAGACACCTCATCCGGCCCGTTCAGGCAGTTCAGCGACCATGTGGTAATCGGCATAAGCAGGAAGCCCATGCCGATCTGACGCGTGAACTGGCAAATCGACACCCACCAAATCCATGTATCCATAGACACCAAAGACATGCCGAGCGTACCGACGGTCAGCACAATCGAGCCGCACAGCGCCACGGGTCGCGCGCCAAAACGGTCCATCGCCCGCCCGCCGAAGAACTGGGAAACACACTGGCCGAGGGCGCCCGGCAGCATAATCAGGCCGCTCATGGTGGCCGAATAGCCACGGTCGGTCTGGATATACAGCGGCATGATGACCAGAATCGAGCTGAACGCAAAGAACGTCAGAGATGCCGTGATGGTGCCGACGGTAAAGGACCGATTCTTCAGCACTCCAAGATCCAGCAGCGGAGGCTGGGGGAGTGCGGCCGGCTCCGCTCCCGACTGCGCCGCCTTGGCTTCGCGATACCGCCGACCGTGACGCAGGTTGCGCATCACGAACCATACGATGCCGACCAATCCCACAACCATCGGCCCCCACGTTACCGGTGCCGCAAATCCATAGGTCTCCGAATTGGTGAAGCCGAACATCAACCCACCAAAACCGATTACGGACAGGCTTACCGAGAAGAAATCCGCGCGGGCCGACGGGTCATGAGAACCGAAGTTATGCAGTCCGAACATGGCCGCCACCAGCGAGACCACGCCAATCACGGTCATGGTCAGGAATATGGAACGCCAGCCGTTCGCATCGGTTTGCCAGCCGCCCAGCGTGGGGCCGATGGCCGGCGCCACACTCATGGCCATGCCCACCGTGCCCATCGCGAATCCGCGGCGAGACAGAGGATAAATGGAAAACACGGTGATTTGCAGCACCGGCCACATCACGCCCGTGCCCGCGGCCTCAAGCACGCGCCCGAGCAGCACCCAGATGAAGCTCGGCCCGACCCAAGCCATCAGCGATCCGACCGTGAACACTGCCATCGAGCAAATCACGATTTGGCGGGTGGAGAAGCGCCGGGTCAGGAACGCGGTCAGCGGCACCATCACGCCCATGACCAGCTGGAACACGGAGGTGAGCCACTGTCCGGTGGTCACGGAGATATGAAACTCGGAAACGATGATCGGCAGTGCCGAGCTCAGTTGCAGCTGCGTGAAATTACCGACAAAGGTAATAAAGGTCAGGATTGCGATGGAGATAAATGCCGCGCGGCTCAGTTTGCCATCCACGTATGATTCCTCACGGCTCAGTACCCGCTGCAATTCGCCGCGACGATTCTTGATTCCCTGAGCTCCAGTCACGCACTACCCCACTTCTGTTGCCCGGCCTGTTGCCTTGGCGGTGTCGGTGGCGCATCTGTTCAGTGATATATGCGCCTCGCATATCAATGCGTATTCGATGTATTCGGCGACCGTCGTCTTCGCGTGCTTGGCCGAGCAGCCTCTCAAAGCACCCCAATACGCTATACCCAGGGGTGGTCCAGTCGGTTCGGAATATGTGCAGAAGCGGGGGCGAACACGCTTTGTGCACAAGACCGGGGCATAATAGGCGGTTAGTTATTGCAAGAGGTTACAAGTCAATAAGATCAGTTTGGGAGTTAGTATGAGCGTTCATAGGGCAAGTCACGCAACAAGTATTCCACGCAGAAGGCACCGCATCTGGCCGTGGGCAGTGTTGATTCTGGCGCTACTTGTGGTGCTGCTAGGCGTGAGCGGATTCTTCGGTTTGAAGCTGTATTCCGAGGCCAAGCAGGTCAAGGCGCATGAGGAACAGGCGATGCAGCTGCTGGGCGGTGTGACCGACCTCGGTAACCTCGACAACCTCGATACGGTGAGCCAGCAGATCAGCCAGGCAAAGACCGAGACCTCGGCTGCGAACGAGATTGCACACGGCACGCTGTGGAACATCGCTTCGAAGGCACCGGTGTACGGCGACGACATCACCACTGTGCAGGGCATGACTTCGGTGGTGGATTCGCTGGTCAGTGATTCGGTGCCGCAGTTTATGAACGTACTTTCCACGCTGAAGAGCGCACAGCTCAGCTCAGGCGACGGCCAGCTGAATCTGCAGCCGATTCTGGAAGCCCAGAAGAATATTGCCACCGCGAACCAGTCACTGCAGCAACAGGTGCAGAAGTATCAGCAGCTGCCGAAGGCCCATATCGGCATGGTGAAGAACGCCTATGCCACCGGCAATACGCAGCTGACCAAGATGGCGGACAAAGTCAATCAGCTGTCCGGCACGTTCCAGATTCTACCGGACTTCCTTGGCTCCGATCAGCCGCGCACGTATGCGTTGATGGCTATGACCACTTCGGAGGAGCGTTCGTCCGGTGGCTTGATCGGTTCTGTGGGTGTGGTAACTACCGACAACGGCAAGATCAGTATCGGCGATTTCCGTTCGAATGGTGAGTATGTTAATTATGGTGCTGGTGATCCGACAGATGATGAACGTCGTATCTTCAACCAGTGGGGGCCACTGCAGATGTCATTCGACCTGCGAGACCTGGCCGTCTATCCTGATACCTCGCGCAGTGCCGAAGGCATGCGTGCCATTTGGCAGCGCACACCGTGGGGGAGTGGTACCCAGCTGGATGGTGTGCTTATGGTCGATCCAGTGTTCCTGCAAGAGCTGGTGAAGATTAACGGCAACATCACCCTTTCCGATGGTCGTGTGCTCACTGGAGATAACACCGCCAAGTTCTTGTTGAACAAGGTATATGTCGATTATCCAATCGCCGAGACCGACGCTTACTTCGCTCAGGTAGCTGAGCAGACTGTCGGCAGCATGTTCTCCAACTTGGATTTGACGAAGCTTACCAAGGTGGCACAGGCGATGGGCAGCATGGCCGAAGGCCGCCACTTCTCCATGTATGCCTTTGACGAAACGGTCGAGAAGTCCATCAGCGATGCAGGCTTCACCGCACAGACGCCAAACAGCGAGGAAAACCCGCAAGTGGGCGTATACGTCACCGAGCAAAACGCTTCAAAGATGGGCTGGTATATTCACCGCACCTCGAAGATCACTCGCTCTGACTGCAACAGCGACGGTTCCCAGACATATCATGTGGAATACACGATGACTAATACGTTGACTGCCGAAGAAATTGCTTCCCTGCCGGATTACATCATCGGTGTAAATCAGGCGAACCAGCCAAAGACTTACGGCATCGAAAAGACGCTGATTTATGCTCCGGCTGGTGGTAGTCTCACAAATCTAAACACATCCGGTGCCACGGTGACCGGCAGCCGACAGGAAACGATGAACGGCAAAACTGTATATGCGAGCATCGCCAAGATAGCTCCCGGCGAATCCGTCACCTATTCCTTCGACGTGACCACATCCACCAAGGCTGTCTCCGACCTCACCATTGACCAAACTCCAATGGGATGGACTGATCCCGGCGTCACCACCGACACCGCCGTCTGCTCCATCAACAAGTAAAGCGAGCCTCTGATGAGGGAGCTGTCAGCCGCAGACTGACTGAGGGAAAAGACCAGACTAAGAGGGCGTCAGCAAAAAGCTGACGCCCTCTCAACATTTCAACATTCCCAAAGAAAACTCAGTACGATCCAGTCCCCTTAAACACTGCCACCACAGTCTTCAACAGAATCACGATGTCCCCCGTAATAGACCAGTCCTGAATATACGACACATCCGCATACTCCGACTGCTCCTGAGTCAAATCACTGCGTCCGGAAATCTGCCACGGTCCAGTAATACCAGGCTTAACCAGCAGTCGTGTGGAGTACAGCATGTCATATCGCGCGACTTCTTCAGGCAGCGGCGGGCGAGGACCAACCAAGCTCATATCGCCCTTGAACACGTTAAAGAACTGCGGGAATTCGTCCAGCGACGTCTTACGAATGAAATGACCAATCTTGGTCACGCGTGGATCGTCCTTAAGCTTGAAGATAAAACGATCCTCAATACCGCGTTCCTTAGCCAATTTCGCCTTGATTTCGTCGGCGTCAGTACGCATGGAACGGAACTTGTACATGGTGAACGGCTTGCCGTAGATGCCGATGCGCGTCTGCGAATAGAACACAGGGCCGCCGTCTTCCCGCTTGACCTTGTATGCCACCCATAGCATGATGGGCGAGCTCAAGATAATGGCGATACCGGAAAGCACGATATCGCACACACGCTTGAGGATGCGGGTAACGGTTGAGTACTGCGTCAGTCGTGCAGTGACTACTGGCTCGTCGGATCGTTGCGGAAATGCAGGTCAGCGCCGCTCAAATCAGCCACAGAGGTAGTGAGGGCCAATTCAATGCCCATGGATTCCACGGCCAGGGACAATGTACGCATGGTCTCAGAATCACGGGTAAGTACATCAGCGACCAATACGGTACGTGCCTTCATACGCTTCGCGGTTTGCGGCAAATGCGAGTTGAGTGGCAACACCTTCAGTCGTGCCTCAGCATCGTTGGCAGGAGTGAAGGGCACCGACACCAAATGCTGCGCCGAATCCGGGTCATCCTCGTTCTTGACTGAAGCCACTGGGCACACCGCAATTGGCGCGTAGCCGAGGCCACGGCACTGGCGCAATTGTTCGACCGTCCGGTGGATACCTTCCGGAGACCCAATAACCACAGTTGGGTAGTTGAATTCGCCATTCATGCGGTTGCGGTGCAGCGCGCGGCGCATAATCCAACGCTCGATAATAACCAATACCAGTGAAACCAGCGGAATGAACACATTCAACGACCGGGGAAGATTGAGGTGGAACAGGTACCCCAACGTGCACAGCATAATGAAATCGATGAACGCAGCGTTCAACAGCTTGGCGTACAGGGCATAGCCCTCACCCATGGTGTGCCGTTCATAGGAGCGTGCGGAATACAGACTGATGAGCCACGATACGCAGGTCAACAGCAGGAAGCTAAAAACGCCGTATTCGCCGGGGCCAATGCTCTGCACATAGGTATAAGCGAAAGGTCGGAGCAGGAACACGATGTACGTGGCCACAATGGTCATCAGCAGATCAAGCACGACCAAGGTCGTGTTATAGAGATATCGCCACTTCGGCACAGAATGGCCCATCAATGGACGTATGTTCGTGGTGTCGTTATGTGTGGAGCTGCCGTCCGGTGTAGAGGAGAAGTAGGTGCCGTCAAAGAATGTCGGCGCAATGTCACATTCGGCAACGGGGGAGAACGAAGCCAAGGCCCGGCTCCCGCTCACCCGTACTTTGGGCATTGCCATGGTCGCGGTGCTTGTTGCCTGCGACTCTGCTGCTGTGCCTCTGTCCTTCGGCATGATACTGAATTCTTCCTTCATCGTTCCCCAAAAACCGCAAGGAACATTCATTCCTTTTTCTTACTCTCGCCCATCTTAGCCCGAATGCCACCCCCCCCCTATAGCAAAATCCGCCCAAAAAGTGAATCCCTTGTAACATTCATGTGAAGATGAAGTGGTGGTGGGCGGACGCGGATTGGCCGCAGTCCGACGTATCGGACTAGAATGGGGCGCTAGTGGTTTGTACGCAGGCCCGCAAGGTAGCGTTGTAAGTATGAAGAAGGACTGAGCCCATGCACATTATGTTCGTCTGCACCGGCAATATTTGTCGTTCTCCTATGGGTGAGCTATTGCTCACTCGCTACCTCTCTGGCACCACGGTGCAGGTTTCCAGCGCGGGTACGCATGGTTTGCCCATGCATCAGATTGATCCCAACAGCGCCCTGCTTATGGAAAGCGTAGGAATCGAACCGAGTGGGTTCCGTTCTCGGCGCCTGACGCAGCCGATGGCAAAGTCCGCTGATCTGATCCTGTGCTTTGAAAAGGATCAGCGTAAAGACATTGTCACGTTGGCTCCCACTGCTGTGAAATACACGTTCCTGCTGGGCGACTTTGCGAACATGTGTGAGTACTGCGCGCGCAATGGACTGGTCAAGGGCTTGACCATTCAGGAACGCTTGCAGTCAGTGATTGACTCTGCTTCCATTATTCGGCCCATGCTTCCCGAACCCGAGGATATTGAGGATCCGCACGGTAAGGAATATGCAAAATTCCGCACTGCCGCCGAGCAGACAAACAAGGCGCTGCGCACCATCCTGACCAGCATGCGCAAGCACTACCGCGTTGAGGAAGCTCCGGTGCGCCCTCAAATCACGCGGCAGTATGCTTATACGGTATGAGTGTTTATTGTGCAAGAATCTGATTAGCGATCGATGATTCGTTTCCATTAGGGCCGCGTCTGCCGAGCAGACGTCGCAGTGCTTTCGCCTCGCGTTCGTATGGACTTTCCCATATCCCATTGGATTGACGCGATATATTATCCGTGTTGTCGAAGGTATCATCAACGGCTTTGGGATCGTCAAGCATGACTACACGTGTGGAATTCGGCATCATGAACGAAGCCTGTGATACTTGATCATTGGCAAATTCCATTTCTGAAAGAATTTTGCCGTTTTTCAAGCGTAGGAATCCGCCCACGGTCTTCCGGCTGGCGACCGCCGTCAGCCACGCGCACTCCATCTCGAAATCCCTGGTGAACCGGCTGCCCGGCTCCGCCCACGGCACTTGGGCGACCACCACCCCATGCTGTTTATGTTCAATGTTCTTTAGGCAGAAACGTCATGGTGTTTTCCGCTTGATGTGCAGCTGGTTTTCCGCAGGATAGTCAGTTCTCCGATATCGCGGGAGACATGGGTTCGCTCTGCCTGTTCGAAACCATAAGAAAGGCGTCAAAATCAGGTTTTGATCAAGGCTTTCAAGTCACGAACAAGCAAAGTGTTCATGGCAAACCCGTGAAGAGCACCCCTGAGGTATGTGGCGGGACTGGGTACGTCTAAAGGGGATGCAAGAATCAGCACTGTCAGATAATGAACGGGATTGGGCAGCTCCTGTGCGGTTCGCGCTGCAATTGAAAACACCAATTCGGGGTTCATTTGAAGGGAAAGGACGGGACTCACATGCCGACCACAGGTCGATTGATTGCAAGAAGAGCCGACAACGGCCGTTACGTCGGCTTGATTTCGGTTCGGGGACGGTAATCTTGCCGATTCGTGTAGCCCAAGTCATGGGGAAAATGCTTGGCGGTGGTGTCGAATCCGTAGTGATGAACTACTACCGCCATATCGACCGCAGCAAAGTGCAGTTCGATTTTTTGGTGGATGCCGATTCTACCCGCGTCCCGGAAGAGGAGATTAAAGCGCTGGGAGGCCGCGTTTTCCGCATCCCTCCATACCAGCACCCCCTTCGCTACCGCGAGGAATTGGTCAGACTTTTCCATGAGGAACACTGGCCAATCGTGCACAGCCATATCAACACGCTCAGCGTATTCCCATTGTCTGCGGCCAAAAAGGCCGGAGTGCCGGTCCGTATCGCTCACTCACATTCCACGATGGGCAAGGGCGAGTTTGCCAAGAACCTGATGAAGCTCGCGCTACGTCCGCTCTCGAACCTTTACCCTACAGAACGTTTCGCATGCAGTGAGTACGCCGGAAAATGGCTGTTCAGCAGAAACGCCGACTTCACGGTGATTCCCAACGCCATTGAACTGGAGAAGTTCCATTTCGACCCAGTCATTCGTCAGGAAACCCGCAGGGAACTCGGCATAGCCGATGGCATGTTCCTGATTGGCCATGTGGGTCGTTTCATGCCGCAGAAGAATCAGGCTTTCCTTGTCGACGTTCTCGCCGAGCTCCTTCCCCAGAAGCCGGACACGATACTCGCGTTCGTTGGTGACGGTCCAGACAGGCCAGACGTACAGCAGCACGCCCAAGAACTCGGCATTGGTGACCACATTCTGTTCTTGGGACAGCGCACGGACGTCAACCACCTTTACCAGGCGTTCGATGCTTTCTGTCTGCCGAGCCGTTATGAAGGTCTGGGCATGGTCGCCATCGAAGCCCAGGTCGCCGGATGCCCCTGCGTCCTCAGCGATCAGGTTCCGCACGAAGCTGATATTTCCGGAAAAACATCTTTCATAAGCTTGGAAAATAAATCTTCTTGGATTTCAACTGTACTCAACATTTCCTCGCAAACAGCGAATCGGCAGGTTGAAACAGCAAATACATGCGCTGAAAAATATGACATTTCAGCTAGCGCGAATCGTCTGACTTTCTTGTACGTGAGCAGTGCGGAAAGCGCGAATGGGTGGGAGGAAACACTGTGAATCCTCATGTTGCTGTAATCACTTCAGGTTATTTGCCAGTGCCTAACGTTCTCGGCGGAGCTGTCGAAGCGCTGGACATGATGATGGTTCAAGAGAATGAGAAAACTCCTAATTTTGATTTCACTGTTTTTTCTTCTTGGGCACCCGGCGTAGATCAGATAACGCGTGAAGGTAATTTCAAGTATACTAATTTCTGCTTTATCAAGACACCATTGCTGGTTCGCGCAGTGGATCACTGCATTTATTGGACAGCCAAGCATGTGCTTCACAAGAAGAAGCTCATGAGCTATCGATATATTGCGCAACGCCTGTGGTATATCAACAAGGTTTCCAAGAAACTCGCACAGCCCACAAAGAATGGCAGTCCGGCTTTCGACAAGGTAATGATCGAAAACCACGCCACGCTGTTCATGACCATGCAGAAGCACGGCAATTCCGAACGATATGCGGGAAAAGTGTATTACCACCTGCATAACGAAGTTCTTAATGATTTCGGTTGCATTAAAGAGATTTCCAAAGTCAAAAAAGTACTTGGAGTTTCCAAATATATTGTTGACACGCTTGACACGTATTTAAAAGAGCATGGAGAGCCTGGTCTGTGCGAAGATCAGAAAGCTGTATGGCGTAATGGCGTCGACACAAGCCGGTTTGGCTCGGAAGAGGCTAATAGCAAGGCGATTGAATTTCGAAAGAAATTCAATATAGCCGAAAATGATATTGTTTTCCTGTTTTCCGGGCGCCTCACTCCGGAAAAAGGCGCCGAAGAACTATTGAAAGCGTTTACTGAAGTAGCGCAAAAAGTTCCCAATACCAAGCTGGTTATTGCCGGAGCTTTCTTCTTTGATTCGAATATCGTGAGTCCGTTTGAACAGAAACTTCGTGATCTGGCGTCGAATCCAACTGTAAAGAATCGAATTATCTTTACTGGTTTCGTGAATTATGAGGATATGCCCACCATTTACGCCATGTCTGATATTTGCGTACTGCCGTCAATTTGGGACGATCCAGCACCCCTCGCGGTAATCGAAAGCTTGGTTTCTGGTAAGCCGCTCATCACCACTCGTTCCGGAGGCATCCCCGAATACGCCGATGAGCAGTCAGCCATCATCCTTGAACGTAGCGATCAACTTGTTGACCAGCTTGCTAATGCTATGACAAAGATTGCTCGAGGCTCCGACGAACGTGATGCCATGGGCGCGCGTAAAACAGCATTACGCTCCGAATTCAATAAAGAAACATACATGGCACAATTAGCCAGTATTCTGAGGTGACTACGTGGGTAAGTACAAGAATCTACTAGTCAATGTCGGCATCTTCGGACTCAGCGCAGTAGCCACTAAACTGATGGCATTCATACTGATGCCGTTATATACCCTGTACCTATCTACAGAGGAATACGGCATCATGGACATGGCTACCATCATGGTAACCACATTATTCCCTGTACTAACTTTGCTCATCAGCGAAGGCATGCTCCGTTTTACGCTCGATGATAAGTCAAAAGCCGCGTTTTATATCACCGAAACCATGCTGGTTATGTTGGCAAGCTGTGTGCTTTTGGCAATTATTCTGCCAGTATTTGATTTGCCTATTTTTGGTGGGCTAGGTAGATATAAAATTTGGTTCCTGTTGTCCTATGCGGCGTTGTGTTTTCCCTCTGTGATGGGTACTGTCGCTAGGGCTATGGATCAGATGAAACTCATTGCTTACGCCTCAATATTGTCTGCGCTTATTATGGGCGTGCTTGCTTATGCGTTGATTGCCGGAATGAATCTCGGTCTTATGGGGTATTTCTACTCTTATATCGTAGGCAATGGTTCAGCGATCCTGGTATATCTTTTCGCCGGTAAGCAGTATCAGTTTATCGATTTTACAGTATGGCGAAACAATGCGTCTCTTCGTAAGCAGCTTTGGCGCTACTCACTGCCATTGGCTCCGAATTCATTGTGCAACCAGATTCAGACGACAGTTAGTCGTTTCATTATTACAGGTGTACTGGGTATTTCCGCTTCTGGTTTGTATGCTGCAGCTTCAAAGATTCCTAATTTGCTTAATGTGCTTCAACAGATTGTTCAACAGGCTTGGCAGCTTTCTGCGTTCCAAGAGTTTAAGAGCTCTGGGCTCAAGCATTTCTATGATGTAATCTGGCGTGTGTATCAAGCCCTGATGTCGGTAGGAAGCGCATTGGTAATCACACTCTCTCCGTTCATCGCTAGGGTGCTTATGCAGCACCAGTTTTACTCGGCATGGCCTCTTATATCCATTCTTGTGCTTGCTTTTTATCTTAGTGCTATCAACAACTTTCTTGGCACAATTTATCAGGCTTATATGCGTACAAAGCCGTTACTTGTGGCTACAGTTGTGGGAACTGTAGCATGCCTCGCATTTACCGCTGTCCTCGTACATGACTGGGGTATTTCAGCTGCTGCATTCGGCGTGTTTGTCGGTAGCTTGGTGATTTTCGTGGTTCTCGTGATTGATGTGCGTCGTCTGATGGCCATCAATATGAGGCCGATTCCTACGGCCATTACCATGACGCTGCTTACTGTCCAGTCCTTGGTAACCTCGAATCAATGTAGCCATTATCTATTCTGGTCATCGATTTGTCTGCTGCTTATTGCATTCGTGCAATGTTATGAACTTAAGCCTCTTATTACTCTGATATTCGCAAGGAGGAAGTACACAGCATGAGTACTAATCAATCTGCCATGCCTGAGAAAACCCGAACTGAAGATCTCCCCCTGATTTCAGTGATTGTTCCTGTGTACAAGGTTGAGCGCTATCTTGACCGTTGTATACAGTCAATTGTCGACCAAACGTATCGAAATTTAGAGATCATTCTAGTTGATGATGGTTCTCCAGATAGATGCCCACAAATATGCGACTCTTTTGCACAAAAGGACGATAGAGTCTTTGTGATTCATAAACACAATGGAGGGTTGTCTTCGGCTAGAAATGCTGGTTTGGAAAGGGCACGTGGTGACTTTATCGGATTTGTGGATTCTGATGACTATATTGCTTCAGATATGTACGAATCCATGTTAACAAACTTGCAAAAGGAAGATGCCGATATTGCGTTTACTTCTAGTGCACATGTCTATGAAGATGGATCAATATCTACCAAGCATCTTGTTCAGGGACAATATCTCGTATTGAATACGGAAGAGGCTTTTAAGTATATTAACCTTCCTGGCTATTTTGGTATTGCAGCATGGGACAAGCTAGTTAAAAAAGAACTATTGAATGAAATTTGCTTCCCTGAAAATGTGACACGTGACGAAGATTATGGATTTTCGTACAAGCTGCTCGACAGAGCTAGGAAGATAGTATACGATTCGACTCCGAAATATTACTATAGGCAGTCTCAAGGAACGCTCTCGAACGCAGTTTCTTCTGTTAGCTCTTTTGCAGCCGATCAGGCTCTGGAAATGGTTGATTTAGTAAGGAAGAAGTATCCCAATGCTTTACCGTTTGCCCTTTATGGTTGTCTCCTAGTCATGATGGGTATATGGGATCAAGTGATTGTGGCAAACAATACGAAGCTTCCTAATTGGAAGTTATTTAGAAAGCAGATGATATCGTATATCGTTAATAATCAAAATATAATTTTTTCTTCTGTGCAGATAGGAAAAATTAGAAAAATACAAATTTTGCTGCTGAAAAAAAACCCAGCTGTATACAAAACCGTCTTCAAGTTTTATAAGAAACTGCATCCAAGGAGAATCGGATGATGTGGCTCAAAAAAGCGGCAGCAAAAATAGTTTATGGGCATAAGAGCGACGAGAAATCCTATGCTAGATGGCTTCGGCAACAAGGTGTAGCTGTAGGAAAGAACGTCCATTTCTATTCTCCATGGACTATCAGGGTTGACACTCAAAGGCCTTGGATGATCGAAATTGGTGACAACGTGCATATTACGGCTGATTGCTCCATACTTCAGCATGATTACAGCTGGTCCATATTAGAACACCAATATGGAGATGTACTGGGGTCATGCGGGAAAGTCCATATAGGCAACAATGTTTTTATTGGGCAAAAAAGCCTAATCCTCAAAGGGGCTTACATCGACGATAACACGATTCTCGGAGCAGGATCAGTTGTATCCAAGAAGTTGGAGGGGAACGCCGTATACGCCGGAGTTCCCGCCAAAAAGCTAATGAGCCTTGATGAGTTCTATCGTAAGAGGCAAGAAGCACAAAAGGAAGAGGCCGTCTCCTTAGTGTGTGAGTACATTAAAACGTATGGTCATCTTCCAAAGCCAGAGGCTCTCCGTGAGTTCTATTGGTTGTTTAGCGGTCGTGATATCAGTCAGCTGGATCCGATATTTAAAGATACGCTCTTTCTTAACGATTCTTTCAACCTTAGTGCAGAGAGATTTAAGTCCACTGAACCTCTTTTCTCTGACTTTCAAGATTTTTTGTCGTATTGCGAAAGCATGGTGAAGTAGTTTCATGAAGCATGTTCTCATAACTGGAATGACGCCAAATCATGGAGGCGTTGAGTCTTTCATATATAACTATGTAAGCAAACTCCAGGGGCCTATCAAATTTGATTTTTATTGCAGTAACACTGGGTGCGCATATCAGAAAGAACTTGAGGCTTTGGGATGTCATGTCTATTTTGGTGCAAAATATGGTAAAAGTCCTCAAAAAGCACGTTCTGACATACAAGATTTTTTTTCGAAGAATGCATGGAAATACGATGTTCTTTGGCATAACGCTTCAATGTTGCTTCATATAGATGAATTGCGTTATGCGGAAAAATATGGAATCAAAAAAAGAATCTTACACAGTCACAATTCCGCGAATATGTATCCTGGAATAATTGGATTGGTGAAAGGAGTCTTTCACCAATCATTGAAGAAAGAAGCAGCAAGGCTAGCGACAGATTATTGGGCTTGCTCACGTGAGGCAGGCTTATATTTTTATAACAACAAAATACTTGATAGTGAGAAGTATCTGTTTGTTCCTAATGCCATCGATGCAAAGTCTTTCAGATATAACGAAGCAAAACGACGTGAGATTCGCAATCGCTACGACATCGATGAAAACGCTTTAGTTATAGGCTTTGTCGGGCGGTTGCAGTTTCAGAAAAACCCCGAACTGGTAATACGAGCTTTTTCTGAAGTGCATCGTGTTAAACCAAATTCATATCTGCTTCTTGTCGGGAATGGCGCTATGAAAGAGCGATGCGAACAATTAATTCATGAGTTAGATATTGATGATTCCGTTATCCTTACAGGGGCAGTGGATGACGCCGCTCCTTTTTATCAGGCAATGGATGTTTTCTGTTTGCCCTCCCGATTTGAGGGGCTTGGTATTGTGCTCCTTGAGGCTCAGGCTGCGGGTCTCCCCTGTGTTATCTCTGACTCTATACCAGAAGAAGCTACTGTTGTAGGCTCGTTGATTCATCCTGTCGATATTCATCGTTCGTATCAATACTGGGGTGACGTAATCTCAAATCTCAGCATTAATAAAGATAGGATTGCGGACAATAATATTTTCCTTGGCAGTATTTTTGAAATAGGTCTGTCTGTGCATACTATTTCTGATGCTTTGCAATCCTAAGTCATGTTCGCTAATTTATGTTTATTTTTTTTTGAATATCACCTATAGTTCAAATAACACACGCAGTCTATGACTTGAATGAAAGAAACAGATACTTTGTCTTAAGTAGAAGATACTTAAGACAAGTTCTGAGACTTGTGCCTTTTCGAAGACATTTTTTGATTGTTGTTTTACCTAAATAGTCAAGGCACATCCTTTGCTCATCGTCTGTATGTGCATGCTTGAATGATGCGTAAATTCGATCAATCAGTATTGAGAATCCGGGATTGGGAAACCCTTTTTGTAGCTCATAGTTAAAAATATCATAGTCAACTTTGATTGCAGAAAATGCATCATTGAATGATACGTTATGGACAGCCGAATTAGGGGAATCAACGTAACAGTACGTTATTTTGTTAGAAATAAATATTGATTGTGCTTTTTTATAAAGAGATGCTATAAATTCTCGATCCTCCAATAATCTCTTCTTAGTGTCAAAGGAGCCGTAAGGCATATCTCGAGAAAAAAGATGATTGTGTGTGTAAAGTGGTGCGCCTAGTTGTAAAGGAAGAAGAGGAGCGTGGTGTAAACCTAAGACTCTATCATCTGGAAGCAGTTGTTGAGAAGATTCATCAGCAAAAAGATGATTGATTCCGGACACTATGACGTCAGCTTTAGAGTCAGAAATACATTTCTGTAAGTACGAAATCGCATCAGGCATCAAATAGTCATCAGAATCCATGAACATGACATAGTCACCTTGTGCGTAACGTAGCCCTAAGTTCCGGGATGCTGATACACCAGAATTGATTTCATTCTTAAGAATTTTTACCATTGATTCTTTCTCGCTATAGTCTGAAAGAATGCAATCAGTATTATCTGTGGAACAGTCGTTTACAACAATAATTTCAAAAGGTTTCTCATCCTGCTTTAGGACGCTGTCCAAACATCTTTTTTATGGTACGCTCTGCATTATATGCAGGAATTATAAGTGAAATGCGTTTGCTCTCTCCCCCCCCCCTGCTTTCGTGTTCCCGGAATGCGCCGGCGCGGCATGTCTGCCGTGTGCGCCGCTAGCGCTGGTGTTTTGGGTGTTCTCGTCCATGATTCTCCTCAGTCTGGCTAGTTCTCTCGCAAGAAATTCTACGATGGTAGAGCGACTGGGTAGGGGAGAGCGCTGTTTCTGAGATTGAAATCCTTAGGGTGTGTTTACACTAGTTGGGTTTTGGCTGTGTTTTTCAGGTAGATGGCGATGGGGATGAGCTGGAGTTTGGCGAGGAAGGTCTCGTCGAGCCTGTCGTAGCGGGTGGCGGCCTTGCGGTGGTGCTTCATGCGGTTGAAGACGCGTTCGACCATGTTCCGCCCCTTGTGCGCCTTCCTGTCGTAATCCCATGGGGCCGTACGGTTCCTCTTGGGCGGCACGACCGGCGCCAGGCCGAACGACTCGGCCGGCAGCCGGCTGGAAATCCCCCTCGTACGCGCGGCCCATGAGCAGGTGCGCGCCCACGGACGCGCCGAGCGCGGCCATCGAGCGGCGCTCGTGGGCCGCGTCGTGCTCGTCGCCCAGGCTCAGATGGATCTCGACGACCGTGCTCCCGCTGTCGGATTGTTTTTGTTCAATAGGAAGTTGAGGTTTTAGTCACGAAGGTTTTTCGGGTTTAGGCGGAAAGGCATGCCGACCACCCGTGGGCCTTAGCCTGATGGTGCTTCTAGTTCCATTCGGGAAAGGTCCGG